>Ga0207428_10001025_pt1 | contig 30847 bp, 32 predicted proteins | sample RhiMethybrSRZTD1_FD_187600 | JGI IMG/M metagenome (GOLD analysis project Ga0207428, IMG submission 187600) | Populus rhizosphere microbial communities from Tennessee, USA - Rhizosphere MetaG P. TD hybrid SRZTD1 (SPAdes) (version 3) | ecosystem: Host-associated > Plants > Roots > Rhizosphere >...
GCTCCAGGACGCCGGGTATCACCGGATCTGGTCCCTCCACATCTCGGCGAAGCTGTCCGGCACCTTCGAGTCGGCACGGCGGGCCGCCGACGAGCTCGGCGGCGGGGTCGTCCGCGTCGTCGACACCGGGACCGCGTCGCTCGCGTGCGCGCTGCTCGCGGAGGCGATCGACCGCAGGCTCGCGGCAGGCACGAACGACGAGGAGGTGGAGAAGCTCATCGCGCGCTTCGAGGGCTCGAACCGGGTCGTGTTCACGACCGCCACGCTCGAGTACCTCCAGAGGGGCGGACGGATCGGCAAGGCCCAGGCCCTGGCCGGCTCGCTCCTCAACGTCAAGCCGATCCTCGAGCTCCGCGACGGCGTCGTCGAGCCCGTCGGTCGCGTGCGGGGTCGGCAGAAGGCGCTCGAGGAGTTCGCACGGCTCTTCACGGAGGACACCGAGGACCGCGAGGGCCTGCACACCGCGATCGCCCACGCGAACGCCCCGGAATGGGTGGACGTCCTCACCGACCTCGTCACGAAGACGCGGCCGAAGGCGACCGTCGACCTCGTTCAGCTGCTCGGCGCCGTCGTCGGCACCCACGCCGGCCCGGGGGCAGTCGGCTTCTTCTGGTTCCAGGACTAGGTTGGTCCGCCGGACCGGCTCGTACACTCGCAGCGGTGCCTTCTGCGACGGCCCGCACCCGGCTGCCCGCCGGCTTCGGCGGGGTGGACCCGCCCGCGACGCTTCCGCGGACGGGAGCAGTGCCACGGCCGGACGTGCTCGAGCTCGGCATCGAGACGCTGACCGGGGTCGGGCCGGCCGTTCGGCGGAAGCTCGGGCGGCTCGGGATCGCGACCGTCGGCGACCTGCTGGCGCATCGACCGCGGCGGTACGAGTCGGCGGCGGAGGAGCGCACGATCGCCGGGCTGTTCGGCGAGGACGAGGCCGTGCTCGAGGTCGCCGTGCGACGCGTGTCGGGCCGTCGCCGCGGCAGACTCCACATCCTCACCGCCCACGTCGCGGACGAGACGGGAGAGATCCGCGCGACGTGGTTCAACCAGCCCTGGCTCGAGGCGCAGCTCACGCCCGGGACGCGCCTGCGGCTGCGCGGCAAGCGCAACCGCTTCGGGTTCCAGGTGTCGTCCTACGACATCGGCGACGCCGCCCAGACGGCCGACTTCGCTCCTGTCTACCCGGCGACCGCGGACCTGGCGCAGAAGACGCTTCGCGGACTGACCGAGCAGGCACTGGTCCACGCCCGTGCCGGGGGCGAGCCGCTCCCCGCAGGCGTCCGGGTCGCCTCGGCGCTCCCGCTTCGTGGCGACGCGCTCGTCGCGCTGCACCGGCCCCGCTCCGAGGGAGACGCGGAGCACGCGCGGCGCCGTCTCGCCCTCGACGAGCTCCTCACGCTCCAGCTCGCGCTCCGCAGGCGCGCCGCCGAGCGCGAGACCCTGGTCGCCGAGCCGCTGCCGCCGCCCGGTGAGCTCGCGGCGAGGTATCGCGACGTGCTGCCGTTCACCCTCACGGCGGCGCAGGAGCAGGCGCTCGTGGAGATCGACGCCGACCTCGCGCGCGCCACGCCGATGCAGCGTCTCCTCCAGGGCGACGTCGGCTCCGGGAAGACCGCGGTCGCGCTCTACACGCTTCTGCGGGCCGTCGAGGCGGGGCGGCAGGGCGCGCTCATGGCTCCGACCGAGACGCTCGCCGAGCAGCACTTCCTCACGATCGAGGGGCTCTGCGCGGAGCTCGGCGTCCGAGTGGCGCTGCTGACGTCGAGCCTCACTGCGAAGGAGCGGCGCGCGACGCACCAGCTCGTCGCCTCCGGGGACGTCGGGATCGCGGTCGGCACGCATGCGCTGATCCAGCGTGAGGTGGAGTTCTCGGATCTCGCGGTCGCGGTCGTCGACGAGCAGCACCGCTTCGGCGTCGAGCAGCGCGCGGCGCTCGTCGAGGGACGGAGCCCGCACGTCCTCCACATGACCGCGACGCCGATCCCACGCACGCTCGCCCTTACGGTCTACGGCGACCTGTCGGTCTCGGAGATCTCGGCGCCGCCCGCGAACCGCAAGCCGATCGTCACGGCCTGGGTGACGCAGGAGCGGAGCTCGGAGGCGTACTCGAGGCTGCGCCGCCACCTCGACGACGGCCGCCAGGCGTACGTCGTCTGCCCGCTCGTGGAGGGCTCGGAGACGACGCTCGCGCGCGCGGCCGAGGACGAGGCGGCGCGGCTCCGCGAGCACGAGCTGCGCGGCTACCGCGTCGGCTGCGTCCACGGCCGCCTGAAGACCGGCGAGCGGAGGGCCGTGATGGCGGCGTTCAAGGCGGGGGAGCTCGACGTCCTCGTGGCGACGACGGTGATCGAGGTCGGCGTGGACGTGTCGAACGCGACGATCATGATCGTCCAGGAGGCCGACCGCTTCGGGCTCGCCCAGCTCCACCAGCTCCGCGGCCGGGTCGGGCGCGGGGCGGAGCAGTCGTACTGCCTGCTCGTCTCCCGGGCGCCGGACGAGCTCTCGGAGAGCGCGCTCGAGCGGCTCGAGGCGATGGTCGCGACGACCGACGGGTTCGAGCTTGCCGAGCGGGACCTCGAGATCCGCGGCGAAGGTCAGCTCGTCGGGGCGCGCCAGTCGGGCCTCACCGACCTCCGCTTCACGCGGCTTCGCGCCGACCGCGACCTGCTCGAGCAGGCGAAGGAGCTCGCGGACGAGGTGGCCGACGACCCGCTCCTCGCCGACGCCGTCGACCGGCTGCTCGGCGCCGCAGAGCACGTCGGCGAGTCCTGACCGCGGCCGCCGTATCGTCCCGCGCATGCGGATCATCGCGGGGACGCATCGCGGCCGGCGGATCGCCGCGCCGAAGGGGGCACACACGCGCCCGACCGGCGACCGCGTGCGCGAGGCGCTGTTCGACCTCGTCGGGCCGGTCGACGGCGCGTCGGTCCTCGACCTCTACGCCGGGTCGGGCGCACTCGGGCTCGAGGCGCTCTCCCGCGGGGCGTCCCGCTGCGTCTTCGCGGAGACCGACCCTGCGGCGTGCCGGGTGATCAGACGGAACCTCGAGCAGCTCGGGCTCGTGGGTGGCCGCGTCGTCCAGCGCGACGCCGTTGCCTTCCTCCGGGGTGAGGTGGCCGGGGGCGCGCGGCACGACCTCGTGCTCGCCGACCCGCCCTACGAGCGGTGGGCAGAGGTCGAGCGCGGCCTGGCCGCCCACCTTCCGGCGGTCGTCGCCCCCTCGGGGCTCGCAGTGATCGAGACGAGCGCGCGCGTCGAGCCGCAGCTTCCTCTCGACCTCGTCACGAGCCGGCGGTACGGTTCCGCCCGGCTCACCCTCTTCGCGCCATGACCGACCGCCAGCAGATCGTCGCGATCAACCCCGGCACGTTCGACCCCGTCACGCTCGGGCACGTCGACGTGATCCGTCGCGCCGCGGCGGTCTTCGACTCGGTCGTCGTCGGCGTCGTCCGCGACCCGACCCACAAGCAGACGCTGTTCACCGTCGAGGAGCGCGTCGCCTTCCTCGAGGACGCTCTCTCGGAGCTCGACAACGTCGTGGTGGACGTGTTCAGCCAGCTCGTCGTCGATTTCGCGCGAAAGCACGGCGCGCGCACCATGGTCAAGGGCCTTCGCGTGATCGCGGACTTCGAGTGGGAGTTCCAGATGAACCGCTTGAACCACCTGCTCGCGCCCGAGGTGGAGACAATGTACGTGATGTCCAGCCCGGACTACGCGTTCGTCTCGTCGAGTGGGGTCAAGGAGATCGCATCGTTCGGCGGGAACGTCGCCGAGCTCGTCACGCCGGCCGTTGCCGAACGCTTCCGCGAGCTCTACCCGAACGGCCGTCCGGGCGCGCCCCTCAGTCCGCAGGACTGAGGGCTTGCTCGCTTCTCGTCCCCGCCGTTCGGGCGGGGCAGACCCCTGAAGGCGTCCGCTGTCGCGGCCGCAACTGCTGCTGAGGCGAGATTCGGTCGGCAGGCGGCCACCTGCCGATGGCCACCGGCGGCGCCCGTCGATCCGGCATCACCAGTACCATCCCAGCCATGGACGTCCTCGTACTAATCGACAAGCTCGACGACCTCGTGCACAACGCGAAGGCGGTGCCCCTCACCGATCAGGTGCGGATCGACCGCGAGGAGATCTACGACATCCTCGACCAGATGCGCGCGACGATCCCGGAAGAGATCAAGCAGGCGCGGTGGATCGTGAAGGAACGGCAGGAGATGCTCGCCGAGGCGAAGCGCGAATGCGACCGGCTGATCGGCGAGGCGCGCGAGCAGGCCGTGCGCGAGGCATCGCAGACGGAGATCGTGAAGTTGGCCGAGCGCCAGTCCCAGGAGATCGTCGAGGAGGCGCGTCGCGGCGCCCGCGAGACGAGGCTCGAGATGGAGGATTGGGCGGACGGCATCCTCTCGACACTCGAGGTCAACCTCGACAAGTTCCTCGGCGCCGTGCGGCGGGGCCGCGAGCGGCTCCACGAGCGTTCGCAGGAGACCGTCGTCGCGGGGATCGGGCCCGTCGACCGCGACGGCCCGATCATCGACGACGACACGTACCAGTAGCGGCACGGGCCGCCAAAAGCTTTGAAACGAGTGAGGGGCGGCCAGAGGCCGCCCCTCTTCTTGCTCGCAAGGGGGATTCCGCAGGAGCGGAATCCCCCGCTCGATCCCCGCCTACGGCGGGGCAGACCCCTGAAGGCGTCCACGGTCGCGGCCGCAACACCCTCTTTCGCGCAGATCGGGCATCTCTACGAGGCCAGCGGAACCTGGACGAGACGCGTGCCGGTGATGCCGCCGAGGGCAGGATCGCCCTTGCGGTGCACCTTGACGTAGAACTGGAGGTTGTAGGCGTTCCTGAGCGCCGGGAAGTCCCGCTCCGGCGTCACGGTCAGCCGAACCCAGCCGCTCTGGTCGGTCGCCTGGTCCTGTGCGTTCTTTGTCACGAGCGGCGTCGAGCGAAGGAACACGAGCGCGTCGCGGATGACGAAGCCTCGCGTGTCCTTGACGCGGACCTGCACCTCGAACGGCGCGGTGCGAGACCGGATCGGGTTCGTCACGAAGTGCACCTGGTCGACCACGAGGTTCTGGTCGGCGGGAACGCTCGTCGCGGGGATCGACTTCTCTCCACCGGGGAGCACGACGACTCCGTCGGGGCCCTGCGGTCCCTGGACGGCGGCGCTCTGCGCCGTCAGTCGGCTCGAGTCACCACGGCTGTTGCGGGCGATCACCCGCGCGCGGATCGTCTTGCCGACGTCGCCCTCGCGCGGGCCGTAGGCGTCGTCGTTGGCGCCGGGCTGGAGGATGCAGTTGTTGCCAGAGCCGTCGCAGCGCAGCCAGCGGAAGCTGAACGTGATCGGCTGACGGCCGTTCCACGTGCCCGGTGTGACGTGCAGGGTTTGGTCCTGGGCGGGCGTTCCGCTGAGCGTCGGCGCGGCGACGTTGACGGGCCGTCCGGCGTCCGCCGGGCGGACGCGCGGGGTCGCGTTCGAGGCGACGGTCTGCTGACCGTCGGCATTGGCCGCGGTCACCCGCACCCTGAGCCGTCGATCGACATCGGCTGTGGCGACGACGTACTTCGCGGTCGTGGCGCCGCCGATCGAGGCGCAGTCGGAGCCGTCGGGCCGGCCGCCGTTCTCGGGGCAGCGAACCCACTGGTAGGCGAAGCTCGTCGGGCTGCCGGTCCAGGTGCCGGTCGAGGCCGACAGCGTCGAGCCGACCGACGCCGCCCCCGTGATCCGGGGCTCGGCCGTGTTGTCCGGGCGTGCCTGCCCGGCGGCGCCGCCGCCGCTCGGGAGCGCGAGGATCGTCACGGCCGACGCGAGCACCGCTACCACGATCGTCCTCGCGAGAAGGGTGGTTCGTGTCCTGCGCATTTCTCGGTCCTTTCTCGGGATGCCGAGAACAGGACTAGCCCGCCCAGAGCCACGATCGACCATCTCCTAACGGAAGATTCACCCGGATTACGCAAGATTCACCTGCTCCTGACGCCTTGCTGACGAACGGCGCCGCCGCGCTACCCTCGCGGGGTGACCCGGTTCCCGCTGCGAAACCTGCGACTCCGGCCCGGCGAGGAGCACCGCGAGCGGATCGCGATCGAGCTCGGGCCGTTGACACTGGGCGGTGCCGTCTACGAGCCCGTGCCGAGCACGGTGGATGCGGAGCTCGTCGTCCAGCGCGCCCAGAGCGGCGACGTGTTCGGGCTGAGCTTCGCGACGGCAGTCGACGGCCCCTGCATGCGCTGCCTCGACCCGGCCTCCGTGGAGGTCGCGGTCGACGCGCAGGAGTACCAGTCGTCCGATCCGGGGGCAGCCGAGGAGCTCCGCTCGGAGTACGTCCGCGACGGCGAGCTCGAGGTCGGCGCCTGGGCCCACGACCAGATCGCGCTCGCCCTCCCCGAGCCGATCCTGTGTCGACCGGGCTGCGCGGGGCTCTGCCCCGTGTGCGGAAAGAACCTGAACGACGAGCCGCACGAGCACGAGGAGGCCACGACCGACCCCCGCTGGGCGGCCCTCGAGGCGCTCCGCTCGGACGCCCCCGACGCCGACTGACGACTGTCGAGCCGCAAGTAGGGTGCCTCGGGTGCCTCGGGTGCCTCGGGTGCCTCGGGTGCCCCGGGTGGCCCGGGTGCCCCGGTACGCCGCCTCGGCCGAGCAGCGGACGTCAGCCGGCTGCCACGGCGCAGACAACGCTTGTGTCTATTCAACACAAGCGTTGTCCGAGCGGCGCGACGGGCGCTGGGGTCAGGGTCGGTGCCCCTGCATTCGAGTCGAGGGCACATGTTCCAGGGGAATCCCGTCCGCGAGCAGGTCGAGAGGCCGAGTCGCTACACTGCCCGGTCGCCCATGGCTGTCCCGAAGCGAAAGACCTCGAAGGCGCGCCGCGACAAGCGCCGCGCCCAGCACGGCGTCGCCGCCCCGCGCGTCTCGACGTGCGACAACTGCGGCGCGCCGAAGCAGTCCCACCGCGTCTGCCCCACGTGCAAGACGTACCGCGGACGCGAGGTCTCCCCGCTCCGCACGCCCGCTCCTTAGCCCACATGGCGACGCGCGTCGCGGTCGACGCTCTCGGGGGTGATCACGCCCCGGACGAGGTCGTCGCCGGCGCCCTCGAGGCCGCGTCGGACACGATCGCACCGGTCCTCTACGGGCCGGAGTCGCTCGCCGGCACGGGGCTCGAGCTCGTGCCCTGCAGCGACGGAATCGCGATGAGCGACAAGCCGGCCGAGGCAGTGCGCTCGAAGCCCGACGCGTCGCTCGTCAGGGCCGTCCGCGCGGTCGGAGACGGGGACGCGTCCGCGGTCGTCTCGGCGGGGAACACGGGCGCCGTGCTCGCGGCGTCCCTGCTCCACGTCCGGCGCCTGCCGGGGGTGCACCGTCCGGGCATCGCGATCATGATCCCCGGCCGGAAGGGGCCGACGGTCCTGATCGACGCGGGCGCCAACGCCGACGCGCGGCCCGAGCACCTCGTCCAGTTCGGGCACATGGGCACGGTGTTCGCGGAGGAGATGCTCGACATCCGCGAGCCCTCGGTCCGGCTGCTCTCGATCGGCGAGGAGCCCGAGAAGGGGAATCAGCTGACGCTCGAGGCGCACGCGTTGCTCGAGGGCTCCGGCCTGCGCTTCGAGGGCAACGTCGAGGGCCGCGCGCTGCTCGAGAGCGAGGCCGACGTGGTCGTCTGCGACGGGTTCACCGGGAACGTGGCGCTGAAGACGCTCGAGGGGACGATCCGGAGCGTGCTCGGCGCGCTGCGCGACGAGATCCGCTCGTCCACGAGGGGCCGGGTCGGGGGTCTCCTGATCCGCCCGGCGGCGCGCGGGCTCCGCTCGCGGCTCGACCCCGACACGTACGGAGGCGGCTACCTCCTCGGTTTGCGCGGCCTGGTCGTGATTGCGCACGGCTCGAGCTCCCGCGTGGCGATCGCGAACGCCACGCGCCTCGCGGCCCGCGGCGTCGAGCATCGGCTCGTCGAGCGTCTCGCCGAGCGCCTGCCCGAGACACGCGCCGAGAGCCGCGCGTCCCCCGTGGCCTAGCGTCGAAGTCGCTCTTTGTCGGGTTGCCTCTGCGCCATCCGTTCGAGGCCGAAGGCCGGCTTTGCCGGCCGGGAGGCCAACCTCGGATCGTCCGTGCACGGCGTTCCCCCACGCTGTTAGAGTCCGGCGCTCAATCCCCCCTGCTACGACCAGCGAGGTTCGAGAGTGGCACTTTCCCGCGATGAGGTCTTCGAGCGTGTCAAGTCGGCGCTTCACGAGCAACTCGGTGTCGACGAAGGCGAGATCACGAACGAGGCGTCGTTCCAGGACGACCTCGACGCCGACTCGCTCGACCTGGTGGAGCTGATCATGGAGCTCGAGGATCAATTCGGCATCAAGATCCCGGACGAGGATGCGCAGAAGCTGACGACGGTCGGGCAGGCGGTCGACTACGTCGTCGAGCATCAGTGAGGTGCCGCAGGGGAAGGGCCGGGCGCTCCCGCGCCTGATCGACACCCTTCCCCCTGCGCGCCGGGAGCAGGTCTTCACGCATACATCGTGGGCGCCGGACCGGGCGTCCTCGTACGAGCGACTGGAGTTCCTCGGCGACTCGGTGCTCGAGCTCGCGGTCGCGCGCGCCCTCTACGACCGGTTTCCCGATGCCTCTGAGGGACGGCTCGCGAAGATCCGGGCTCATGTCGTCTCGCGCCAGAGCTGCGCCGCGGTGGCGCGCGACCTCGACCTCGGCTCGGTGCTCGTCCAGCGTGCCCAGGACATTCCCGGCCCCGAGCTGCACCGGATCTCCCTCAGCCGGAACGTCCTTGCGGCGCTCCTCGAGGCGGCGATCGCGGCGGTCTACCTCGAGCACGGCTTCGAGCAGGTCGAGGCGGCGGTCGTCGACGCCTTCGCGGAGCGGATCGAGTTCGCGAGCACCGGTCACGTCGATGCGAAGACCGAGCTCCAGGAGGCGCTGGCGCGGACGGGGAGGATCGTCCAGTACGACGTGCTCGCGGTCGAGGGCCCGCCCCACGAGCGCCACTTCGTCTGCGCGGCGCTGATCGACGGCGAGCAGCTCGGCGTCGGCCGCGGCACGACGAAGAAGGCGGCGGAGCAGGAGGCCGCCGCCGAGGCCCTCCAGGCGCTCGAGCTCCGTCGAATCCAGGACTGAAGGCTGTCCGCAAGGCAGGTCCGCGGGAGCGGACCCTGCCGCGCGAGGCTCTCGGCGCCGGGTGGCCGGCCGTCCGCCGCGGCGGCGATACTTCCCGGCCGGTGCACCTGCGCTCGATCAAGCTGCGCGGCTTCAAGTCGTTTCCGGACCCGGTCGAGGTGAGCCTCGAGCCCGGGGTCGCCGTCGTTGTCGGCCCAAATGGCTCGGGGAAGTCGAACGTCTCGGACGCGATCGTCTGGGCGGCGGGCTCTCTGACGCCGTCGGAGCTCCGCGCCGACAAGCCGGACGACGTCCTCTTCGGCGGCTCGGCCACCCGGCCGGCGGCCGACCACTGCGACGTCGAGCTCGTCTTCGACAACGAGGACGGCGGGTTCGGCGAGGAGCTCGACTTCAGCGAGGTCTCGATCACGCGCAGGCTGGTACGCGGCGGCGAGGGGCAGTACCTCGTCAACCGCACGGCCGTCCGCCGCACCGACCTCGTCGAGCTCCTGGCGGACGTCGGCCTCGGCGGCACCATGCACTCGATCGTCTCTCAGGGCAAGGTCGACGCCGTGCTCGCGTCGAAGCCCGAGGACCGGCGCGCGCTCGTCGAGGAGGCGGCCGGGCTGGGGAAGTTCAAGCGGCGACGCCATCGTGCGGAGCTGAAGCTCGCGCGTGTCGCGACGCAGGTGGATCGTGCACGGGACGTCGAAGAGGAAGTGCGCAAGCGGCTCAGGCCGCTCGCGCTCCAGGCGACCGCGGCCGAGCGCGCGGAGAAGCTCGCGGGCGAGATCGCGACGCTTCGGGCCCGTGTCGCGTCGCTCGACCTCGCCGCGCTCGAGGAACGCCGGGCGGCCGCCGAGGAGCGTCGCAGCGCAGCGGCGCTCGCACGGCGCACGACGCAGGAACGGCTCTCGGCGGTGCTCTCCGAACGCGAGGCGGCGGAGATCGAGCTTTCGGACGCAGCGGGCGCGCGGGAGGGAGCCCTCGGCGCGCTCTACCGCCTCCAGGGGGCGGGCGAGCGGCTCGCGGTGCGCTCCGAGGCGCTCGAGGGGCTCGCCGCGCGCCTCGGCGAGGACCTGGCCGAGGCGGAGCGCGCGCTCGTCTCGCGCTCGGACGAGACGGTGCGCGCCCTGGAGGAGGCGTCACGGCAGGCGGCGGCCGCCGCGCGAGACGCCGCGACCGACAGCGGGAGGATCGCGGAGCAGGCCCGCCACGCGCAGGCGCTGCTCGCGGCGGCGCAGCGCGCCGTCGCGGTCGACGCCGAGCAGCGCCTCGACGCCGTGCGAGCGGACAGGGAAGCCGTCGATCGGGGGCTCGCGGAGCTGAGCGGCGGCTCGGGGAGTGCGAGCCGGGCGCTCGTCGCCCTCGGCGCCGCCCGCGAGCGCCTCACGGCGCGGCACGAGCGGGCCGCCGAGGTGGCTCGCGAGCTCGCGCAGCAGCACGACGTCGCGCGGACGCACGCACGCGAGGGAGGACCGGCGCCGGCCGAGCTCGAGGCACAGGCGAACGCGGCAGCGGCCGAGGCGCGGATCGCGGCCACGGAGCGCGACGACCTCGCCGAGCGCGCCCGGTCGGCGCGCGATCGCCTCGCCGCTCTCGAGCGGTCGCTCGCCGAGCGCGAAGGGATCGCCCCCGCAGCCCGAGCCCTCGCGGCCGAAGGAGCCCGCCTCGCACTCCAGGGACTGGAGGTCGAGAGCGGTCTCGAAAGGGCCGTCGCCGCCGCTCTCGCCTCGTACGCGTCGGCGCTCCTTGCGGCCGACCCCGAGACGGGGCTCGCGCTGCTCGAGCGCGCGCGCGCCGACGGCCTCGGGAGGCTCGACGTGCTCGTGGCGGCACCGCGGCCCGGAGAGGAGACTCCTCCGGTGGCGGGGGCCGAGCCGCTCGCGGCTCACGTCACGGGTGAGGACGATGCAGTTCGGCTCCTCACAGGCGTCTGGCTCGTCGACGCGCAGCGGCTACTGGACGCTCGATCGGGGACGGTCGTCACGCGCGAAGGGCACGGCTACGACGCGGAGCGCGGCGTGCTCTGGTTCGCCGGCGAGGCGGGAGAGGCGATGCTGCTCGAGCTCGACGCGCGGCGCCGGGCGCTCGGCGACGAGGCGGACGAGCTCGAAGCGCGCGTGACGTCGGCGTCACGCGAGGCGGACGAGGCTGCGGCACGCGCCGCTGCCGCCGAGGAGGCGTACCGCGCCGTGGCACATCTTCGCGCCCAGTCGCTCGATCCCGAGCTGCTTCGCCGGCTCGCGGCAGTCGCCGCCGCCGCGGCCGAGCAGGCGTCGCGTGCGATCGAGGCGGTGGCCCGGATCGAGGCGCCCGTCAACGCCGGACTCGCCGCCGGAGCGCGACGCTCGGCCGAGCTCGGGGAGGAGTCGAGGCGGCTCAGCGGGCTCGAGGCAGTGGCCCGGGCCGAGGCGCTCGAGGCCGGGCGCCGCGCGGCCGAGTTCGAGGTCGTGTTGGCCCGCCTCGGCGGCACGGTTGCCGCGTCGTCCGCCGCCGGGGACAGGTCTCTCGACGAGCTCGCCGCAGCTGCCAGGGACGCTCTCGCGGAGTCCGAGGCAGCGGCGGAGCGCGCGCGACGCGCGGGCGATGCCGCACGGGCGGCGGAGGCTGCCCTCCGCGAGCGCGGGCCCCGGTCGGCCCACCTCGACGTCGATCTGCTCCGGCGGCTCGCCGGGACCGCCGACGCGCTCGGGGACGCCGTGCGCCGTGCATCGGCGCTCGCAGGCCGCTTCGAGGCCCCGGTCCGCGCGCGCGCCGATGCAGGCGCGGAGCGCGCCTCGCACCTGGGCGCCGAGCTCCGGCGCCTCGGCGCGGCGGAGGTCGAGCTGCGGCAGGAGGCGGAAGGAGCGTCGGAGCGGCTGACGGCGGTGGAGGTCGAGCTCGCGCGTCTCGACGGCGAGGCCGTCGGCGCGCGGAGACGGCTCGAAGAGGCGCTCGCCGACGGCGCCGAGCCGATCGACTCCGAGCACGAGCCGGAGACGGCAGAGACCCGCGACGAGCTCGCCGCGCGGGTCGTCCGTCTCGAGTCCCGCAAGGAGGCGCTCGGGAAGGTCAACCCGCTCGCCAAGGAGGAGTACGCGGCGGAGAAGGAGAGGCTCGAGGAGCTGGCGACGCAGCGGGCGGATCTGGAGGCCTCTCTGCGGGAGCTCGAGGCGCTGCGGGACGAGCTGGCCGAGACGGTTCGCCGTCGGTTCGACGACACGTTCGCCGCCGTCGCGGCGAACTTCGAAGAGGTCGCGGCGACGCTCTTCCCGGGCGGCGAGGGCCGCCTGAGGCTCGTCGAGCCGGAGGAGGGTGCGGAGGAGCAGGAGGCGGGCGTCGAGGTCGAGCTGCGCCCGGCCGGGAAGCGGATCACGCGGCTCACGCTTCTCTCCGGCGGCGAGAAGGCCCTCGGCGCGATCTCGTTCCTGTTCGCGCTGTTCCTCGCGAAGCCGTGCCCCTTCTACCTCCTCGACGAGGTCGAGGCGGCGCTCGACGACGCGAACATCACCCGCTTCGTCGAGCTCCTCCGCCGCTACGCGGACCGCGCGCAGTTCGTGGTGATCACGCACCAGAAGCGGACGATGGAGGCGGCCGACGTGCTCTACGGCGTAACGATGGGCGACGACGGCGTTTCGCAGATCGTCTCCCGGCGCCTCCCGCGCGAAGAGCGCGCCGCCGCAACCGGCTGACCGGCGTGCGGACCGGCCGCGGGTAGCGTTCGCGCGATGTCGCGCACGTGGGCCGAGCTTCTCGGAGACGCCGACGACGGCACGCGGGAGGCGGACGAGCGCAGCGGGTTCCTCGGCCGCCTGCGCGAGTCGCTCGGGAAGAGCCGTCGCGCGCTGACCGCGGAGCTGGCCGGATCGTTCGACGCGACCCAGGAGGAGGCCTGGGAGCGGCTCGAGGTGGCGCTGATCCGAGCGGATGTGGGGGTTCCCGCGACGGCCGAGCTGGTCCGCCGGCTCGAGGCGCGGGGGGAGCTCTCCGATCTCGGGCCGGCGCTGGCGGACGAGGTCGAGTCGCTCTTCGGCGATCCACCGACCCTGGCTCGCTCGCTCGAGCCTCCGACCGTCTTCCTGGTCGTCGGCGTGAACGGGACAGGGAAGACCACGACGATCGGGAAGCTCGCACGCAAGCTCTCGGAGCACGGCCGGTCGGTGCTGGTCGGTGCGGCGGACACGTTCCGCGCCGCGGCGGAGGAGCAGCTCGAGATCTGGGCGGAGCGGGCCGGGGCGGAGTTCGTCGGCGGGTCGCGCGGCGCAGACCCGGCCGCCGTCGCCTTCGACGCGGTCGAGGCCGGGCGCGCCCGCGGCCGCGACGTCGTGATCGTCGACACGGCCGGCCGACTGCACACACAGGGGAACCTGATGGACGAGCTGGCCAAGGTGCGGCGCGTGATCGAAGGCAGGCTCGAGGGCGCACCGCACGAGACGCTGCTCGTGGTCGACGCGACGACCGGTCAGAACGGCCTCCAGCAGGCGCGACTCTTCTCCGAGACGGCAGGCGTGACGGGGGTCGCGCTCACCAAGCTCGACGGGTCGGCCAAGGGCGGCGTGGCCGTCGCGATCGCGCACGAGCTGGGGCTGCCGGTGAAGCTCGTGGGCGTGGGCGAGGGGCTCGACGATCTTCGCCCGTTCGACGCGCACGACTACGCGAACGCGCTCGTCACCTAGACCATCTGGGCCCGAGGCGTCACCCGCACGAGGGATTGCCCGGCGGGCCGGACCCCGCTAGAACGAGGGTGTCGCTACCCCTTTTGGGGGAGGAGAGGAGGAGGGTCGGCATGGCGGTTTCGGTGGTGGCGCACTATCCGGACCTGAGCGCTGAGACGTACGACGAGGTGATCGCCTCGCTCGATCTCGACGCCAACCCGCCCGCGGGGGCGATCCTGCACGTCGCCGGCGAGGCGGACGGCGCGATCACGATCTCGGAGATCTGGCAGACCGAGCAGACCTTCAGGGCGTACTACGACTACCGCCTGAGGCCGGCTCTGCGGCTGCACGGGGTGCACCGCGAGCCGAGGCTGGAGATCGCGCCGCTGCACAACGTGTACGCGCCCGAGATCTTCACGATCGAGCGCATGGGCTCGGTCTCCCTGCCCGCGGGCGCCGCAGGCACACGGTTCTAGCGTCCAGCGGACGGGCTGCCGTCCTCGCGGTTGCGCTCCGACTGGGGGAGTCGTTACCCTCGTTCGAGTGATTGCCGCAGGTTCCCCGACGCGTAGAGGAGCATCCCTCCATGGCCGTTAGCGTTGTGACCCGGTATCCCGGCCTCGCCGCGGCGACCTACGACCAGGTCATCGCGTCGCTCGAGCTCGACGTGAACCCGCCCGCCGGAGCGATCCTCCACGTCGCCGGCGAGGGCGACGACGGCGTCGTGATCTCCGAGATCTGGCAGACCGAGCAGACCTTCCGCGCGTACCTCGACTATCGGTTCCAGCCCGCCCTGCGCATGCACGGCGTGCACACGTCGCCGCTGGTCGAGATCGCGCCCCTCCGCAATGTCTACGCGCCGGAGCTCGACACGATCGAGCGGATGGGCGCGGTCTCGCTGCCCGCGACGTACTCGGGCTCTGTGCTCTAGGTGGGCGGGCCGCTGGCCCTGATTGCGAATCCGTCGAACCATCCCGGGCTGTTGTGCGTGACATGCCCGTACAGCTCGATCTTGTACCACCCATCCGGGCCCGGACCGTCGGGGCCGTAGTCGGTCGCCTCCGCGGCCGCGGCCAGAGCCTTCCCCAGGCTCGTCAACAGTTCCTGGGCCTCGACCGTGCGCGGAAACTGTTCTACTCCTTCGTAGACGTGGATGATGCGCCCCCGGCCTCCCTCGTTCGCACTCACCGCTCACCTCCTCCGCTCGGATGTTCGGTAGCCCGCCGACAATACTCCGGTTGACAGCCTGGGCAAAGACGTCCGTTCAGTGCCCGGAGCGCACAGCGAGCGCCTCGGCTGCGGCGACGTTTCCCTTCGCCACGTAGAGGGATCGTGCCGTCTCGATGGCGGCGCCCGCCTCGTCCGGACGATCGGTGTGGCGCAGCGCGTCGGCGTACACCGCGAGCGCATCGCCCTGGAGAGTCGGGTCCTCCGTCGCTCGCGCGAGCTGCACGGCGGACTCTGCCGTTCGCATCGCCTGTTCGTGCTGTCCCTGTGCGATGGCCAGGCGCGTCTCGACGATCCCTTTCCGGACGTGCCACTGGACGATCTCGGGCAGGGGCTCGGAGGCGGAGTCCGCGAGCGCGCTCGCCGCGTCTTCGATCCGACCCTGCACGTAGAGCACCTCCGCGATGAGGGGCGATTGCAGGGACGCGGACCCGAACCTCGAGAGGATCTCGGCGCCCTTCCTCGCCTCGCGCTCCGCCTCCGAGACCTCCCCGGCGGCCAGCGCGATCGGGATACCGATCTGGGTCAGCGCGGCGCGGGCGAGGTCCAGCCCCAGCTCCTCGAAGATCGCGGCGGCCCGACCGTACGTCTCGCGCGCCGTGTCGAGCAGCCCGAGCATCGCCTCGAGCCCCGCCGCGACGCCCATGACGCTGGCGTCCAGCGTTCGCGTTCGCGCCGGGATCGCCAGGAGCTCATGGCACGTGTCGAGTGCCTCCGGAGCAGGGGTCGGCCCGTAGAGCAGACAGTTGCACAGCGCATCTGCGGCTCGCGCCTCCTCCTGGCGGTTCGCAGCCGCCTGCGCATGGGTGAGCGCGTGACGCGCCGCTTCCTCCCCCGCCGAATAGGCACCCGCGCGGCGATGTGCCGCAGAGAGCCGTCTCCACGCTCGCGCGACGCTCACTTCGTCGCCTACCTCCGAGGCGGAGGCGATCACGCGACGGGCGGCGACCTCTACCGCCTCGACATCGATCCCGCTGAGCTGTTCGTGGACGATCTGCTCGAGCTCGGCGAGCGCCACCAGTCGGTCGTCTCCCGCGGCGCTTGCCTCGTCGTGCAGGAGGGTCAGGGCCGCAGCGCCGTCCTTGACCAGCCCTGCCTCCCACAGCGCGAGCGCCCGGTGGCAGAGAGCCTCGAGCCGCTGCGCGTCCCCTGACGGCAGCAGCGACGCCGCGCGGGCGAACAGCGTCGCCGCTGCCGGCATGTCGTCACGCGCGAACGCTCGGCGACCCGCTGCGAGCAGCCAGCCGGCGGCCTCGCCGGCGATCGCCGACGCGCGCGCGCTGTCGAGGCCGAGCGCCGCGAGCGAGTCGTGTGCGCGCTCGAGATGGAACGCGACCAGCTCGTCGCGAACGGGTGACGGCTCCTCCACCTCGATCCGTCGCGCCGCGCTCTCGTGCAGGTCGGCCCGAATCGCGTGGGTGATCCGCGCGTACGCGGCCTCCCTCACGAGCCCGTGCGCGAAGCGGTAGGCATCGTCCCCGCGCTCGCCGTCCGGCCGGAGCAGACGACGCCTGACGAGGGCGAGCAGCGTTCGCCCGACGGCGTCCTGCTCGGAAGGCTCGACCAGCGCGGAGAGCGAGCGACGCTCGAACCGGCCGCCGAGCACGGATGCGCGCTCGACGACCTGCTGCTCCACCGGCTCGAGCTGGTCGAGGCGCGCCGCGAGCACGGCGTCGATCGAGGGCGGAACGCCCAGCTCTGCCCCGGGCAGCTCCGCCGCCATCGCCGCGAGCTGCTCGAGAAACAGCGGGTTGCCCTCCGCGGCCGCGGCGATGGCCTCGCGCCGGTCGTCGGAGGCGTCGAGCTCCCGCAGGAGCGCATCGGCATCCTCGTCTCCCAGCGGCTCCAGCTCGACGAGCCCCCAGCCCGGCGGGCCGGGGCGCGTCTCCGCCAGCTCCGGACGACCGCTGCGCACGATCGCGACCGGCAGCTCGCGGACGAATGCGTGGAGATAGTCGAGCAGGTCGTGGAACGCGGGCTCCGCCCACTGCGCGTCGTCGAGGCAGACGACGAGGGGCCGCTCGTGCGCAAGGGTCTCGACGAGTCGCCGGACCGACCAGAAGATCTCGTCGTTCGAGAACTCCGCGTCGCCGCTGCCGACGGCGGACTGCAGCCTCGCAAGGACCTCGGCACGATCAGCGGCGCTCGAGAGGGCATCCTCGACCGCCCGCTCGCCGCCCAGGGAGCGGAGCATCACGACGAGCGGCCACCAGGTCGCCCCGTCGCCGTACGGGACGCTGCGACCGGTGAGCACGAGGACACCGCCGGGCTTGCGGCGCTCGAGCTCTGCGAGAAGGCGTGACTTGCCGATGCCCGGCGAGCCGATCAGCGTGAGGCCCAGCGTGCGCCGGCTCTTCGCGGCGTCGTGGACGAGCGCCTCCAGCGCCCCGAGCTCGGCCACCCGGTCCACGAGGGGCGTCTCCAGATTGCGCGAGACGCCGTCCGCAGCACGATCGAGCGCGACGACGCGCCAGGCGCGGATCCCCTCGGGCTTTCCCTTCGCCTCGAGCCGGCCGAGGTCCTCGAGCTCGGCGGCGCCCCGGACGAGCGCCGCGGTGATCTCGCCGATCGCGATCTCGCCGGCCGGTGTGGCCTCCTCGAGCCGCTTCGCCGTCGCGACGGCGTCTCCCGTCACCAGCCGGTCGCGGGCCTCCACCCCCGTCGTCACGACCTCGCCGGTGGCGACGCCCGTCCGCAGGACCGGCCGCGCGCCGACGCGCTCCTCCAGCGCGTCTCCCAGCGCCAGCATCCGCTCGCGGAGCTCGAACGCGGCGCGCACGGCCCGGAGCGCATCGTCCTCGTGTGTCTCCGGGATGCCGAACACCGCCATGACCGCGTCGCCGATGAACTTCTCCACGACCCCTCCGTGCGCCGTCAGCGCTGCCTCCGCCTCGGCGAACCAGCTCGTCTGGACCGTGCGGTAGGTCTCGGCGTCGAGCCGTGCCCCGAGCGGTGTCGAGTCGACGAGGTCGCAGAACACCACGGTGACCGTCTTACGACGCTCCACCGGCATCCCCCGAGTGTAGGAGGGTCGCCAGGCGTCGCCTACCCGGGCTCGACAGTCGTCCGCCCGAGGGCGACCTCGTCTCGGGACTCCTATCCTTTTTGGCGTGAAGAGCGAGGACGTCGTCGAGTTCGACGTACAGCCCTGGGGTGTCGACGAGAACCTCGTCGCGCTGCTCGGCGAGCAGGGAGCGTCGGAGTTCCGGGCGCTCTTCGACGCGTTCCCCGACCCGGTCGGCGTTCTCTGGGCTGTACGGGACGAGACCGGGGCGATCGTCGACTTCGCGTTCGGCTACGGCAACCTCGCGATGCTCAGCGGCTTTCGGCTCACGGCTGCGACGCCCGACCGGTTCACGCTCCTCGAGGCCCTCCCGCGGATGAGAGAGAGCCGTGCCCTCGCTGAGTACATCCGCGTCTGCGAGACCGGCGAGCCGTGGGTCCGCGAGGTGACGTACGACACGCCGTTCGCGGACGGCTACATGCTCGGGACCTTCGTCCTGCGTGTCGCAAAGCTGGGCGACGGCGTGATCGGCTTCCTCGACGAGGTGACCGACCAGCGGCGAATGGAGGGGGACCTCCAGGCGTACGCGAACCTCGTCGCCCACGATCTCAGCGAGCCCCTCGCGAGCATGCAGCTGCTCGTGACGCTGCTCGAGCAGCATCCCGACACGCCGCCCTCCCCCGAGGTGCTCCGTCAGCTGCGGGAGAGCGCGGCGCGCGGGCGCGAGCTCGTCGACGGCGTGCTCGCCTACGCCCGCTCCGGTGAGCTGCGCCGGGAGCGCGTGGCGCTCGGTCGGGTGCTGGCGGAGGTGGCCGAAGATCTGCGGCCCTCGCTCGAGGCGCACGCGACGCTCGTCGTCGGCGAGCTGCCGGAGGTCGAGGGCGACCCTCGCCAGCTGAGACGGGTCTTCCAGAACCTCGTCTCGAACGCGCTCCGGTTTCGTCGTAGCGATCCTGTCCTGATCGAGGTGTCGGCGTTCCGCGCCGCGCGCGAGCACGTGGTGAGCGTGCGCGACGACGGGATCGGGGTCGCGCCGGAGCACACGAGGCAGATCTTTGGCATGTTCGCTCGCTTCGACACGAACGCCGAAGGGCTGGGGCTCGGGCTCGCGGTCTGCCGCCGGATCGTCGAGGCGCACGGCGGCCGAATCTGGATGGAGCCGGCCGACGGCGGCGGGACCATCTTCCGGTTCACGCTCCCGGGCTGAGAGAGGCGCCCTGGCCGCCGGTACCGTTCGCACACGGTGTTCGACGCGCTCTCCACCCGCCTCCAGGACGCACTGGGCGACCTCGGCCGGCGTAGCCGCCTGGACGAGGAGACGGTCGCCCGCGCGACGCGGGAGATCCGGCTCGCGCTGCTCGAGGCCGACGTCGACTTCGAGGTCGTCAAGCAGTTCGTCGACGCGGTGCGCGAGCGTGCGCTCGGCCAGGACGTCCTGAAGGGGCTCGAGCCGGGCCAGCAGGTCGTGAAGATCGTCCACGAGGAGCTCACCGACCTGATGGGGGCGAGCGACTCGAAGCTCGTCTTCGGCCGGCCGCCGACCGTCGTCCTCCTCTGCGGCCTCCAGGGCTCGGGCAAGACGACGACGGCCGCCAAGCTCGCACTCCATCTCCGGCGGCACGAGAAGAAGTCGCCGGGCCTCGTGGCCGCCGATCTCCAGCGGCCCGCGGCGATCGACCAGCTCGAGCAGCTCGGCCGCCAGATCCAGGTTCCGGTCTTCCGCACCCAGACCACGGACGCGGTCGTCGCCGCCCGCGAAGGTCTCGAGCGTGCGACGGCCGACGGCTGTGACGTCGTCATCGTCGACACGGCAGGACGGCTCCAGATCGACGAGGCGCTGATGGAGGAGCTCGCCCACGTCCGCGACGCGGTCAAGCCGCTGAACATCCTGCTCGTGCTCGACGCGATGACCGGCCAGGAGGCGGTCTCCGTCGCGCGGGCGTTCCAGGAGCGGATCGCGTTCGACGGAATCGTCCTGACGAAGCTCGACGGCGACGCGCGCGGCGGGGCGGCGCTCTCCGTCAAGGCCGTCACCGGCCGGCCGGTGAAGTTCGCCTCCGTCGGCGAGAAGCTCGACCAGCTCGACGTCTTCCATCCCGACCGGATGGCGTCTCGGATCCTCGGGATGGGCGACGTGCTGACGCTGATCGAGAAGGCGGAGCAGGCGGTCGAGAGCGACGAGCAGGAAGAGCTCGAGCGCCGGATGATGGCGGGGCAGTTCACGTTCGACGACTTCCTCGCCTCGACCCGGATGCTCAAGAAGATGGGGCCGCTCAAAGGCGTGATGAAGCTCGTCCCGGGCATGGGCAGCCAGCTCGACGGCCTCGACGTGGACGACCGGCAGATGGCGCGCGTCGAGGCGATCGTGCTCTCGATGACACCGCACGAGCGGCGCACGCCCCACCTGATCAACGGGCCGCGGCGCCGCCGCATCGCCGCGGGCAGCGGGACCTCGATCGAGGACGTCAACCGCCTGCTCCAGGCGCGCAAGCAGATGGAGAAGATGATGCGCGCGATGGGCAAGGGGAAGATGCCGACGCTCCCGCCCGAGCTGAGCGGCGTGGCCGGGACGACGGGCAAGCGCAAGCGCGGCCGCCGGTAGTCCCCGTTTCGCCGGTTTCCGGCACAATGGTGCGTCGCACACACGACGAAAGGGATTTCAAGGCATGGCAGTACGGATCAGGTTGACGCGGGTCGGGTCGAAGAAGAACCCGATCTACCGTGTCGTCGTCGCCGACGGGCGCTCGCCGCGGGACGGCCGCTTCATCGAGATCGTCGGCCGCTACAACCCGCAGACGCAGCCGTCGACGATCGACCTCGACGCCGACAAGGTCAAGGCGTGGCTCGCGAAGGGCGCACAGCCCTCCGATCCCGTCGCGCGGCTCATCAAGGCCGCGGGCATCGAGTAGGGAACGGGCGTGGAGGAGCTGCTCGCCTGGATCGCGCGAGGGCTCGTCGACGAGCCGGACGCGGTGCGGGTCGAGCGCGTCGACGAGGTCGACGCCATCGTCCTCCGCCTCTCGGTCGCGCCGGACGACGTGGGGAAGGTGATCGGCCGCCAGGGCCGCGTCGCCCGCGCGCTGCGGACCCTCGTCCGCTCCGCCGGTGCCCGAGGCGACAAGCGCCTCGTGCTCGAGATCCAGAGCTAGAGCGTGCTCGTCCCGATCGGCAGGGTCGGGCGGCCGCACGGGCTCGACGGCGCCTTCGTGGTCGAGCGCGCGAGCGCGGACGACCGCCGCTGGGAGGTCGGCGCAACCGTCCTCGCAGGCGGTGTGCCGGCGACAATCGTTCTCTCGCGCAGGGCAGGTGGCGCCCGGCGCGCGATCCGGCTCGACCGCGAGGTCCCCCGCGGCGTCGAGCTGACGGTCGACGCGTCCGAGCTCCCGCCTCCCGATCCCGATAGCTTCTACGTGTTCCAGCTCGTCGGGCTCGAGGCCGTCGACGAGGACGGCGCGGCTCTCGGTCGCGTCGTCGAAGTGCATCCGGGCGCGGCCAACGACAACGTCGAGCTCGAGGACGGCACCCTCGTGCCCCTCGTCGAGGATGCGGTCCGGGACGTCGACCTCGCGGCAGGGCGGCTGGTCGTCGCACGAGGGTTCCTGGTCTAGCTCGTCGGCACTCGCGCGCTCCCTGGGTCGTTCGACTGGAGCGGGGGGTACCCTGGGTCGTTCGTGCGCCTCGACGTCTTCACGCAAGTTCCCCATGCTTTCGGCTGGCTGACCGAGCAGCAGCCCCTCGCCGGCGTGCTCGGCGGGGAGCTGGAGCTGCGGCTCTTCAACTACCGCGACACGACGCCCCTCCGGGCGGGTCAGGTCGACGACGACCCGTACGGCGGCGGGCCCGGCATGGTGCTCCGAGTGGACGTCGTCGACGCCGCGCTCGCGGCCGCGTACGGCGACGAGCGCCCCTCACGGATCGTCGCGCTGGCACCGACGGGCCGCCAGCTCGACCAGGCGCTCGTCGAGGAGCTGGCCGCGGAGCCCGAGGTCGCGCTGCTCTCTTCGCGCTTCGAGGGCTTCGACGAGCGGATCGTCGAAGGTCTCTGCAGCGATGCGGTCTCGATCGGGCCGTACGTCCTCTCGGGGGGAGAGCTGCCCGCGATGGTCCTGCTCGACGCGATCGCCCGTCGTCTGCCGGGCGCGCTGGCCGAGGGCTCGGGGGAGCACGAGAGCTTCTCGGCCGCCCTCGACGGCGGGCTCGAGTACCCGCACTACACGCGCCCCGCCGAGTATCGCGGCTGGAACGTCCCGGCGGTGCTCCTCTCGGGCGACCACGGCGAGATCGACCGCTGGCGCCACGAGCAGAGCCGCGTCAGGAGCGTCCGCTGAGCGACGTCCACGAGCGCGACCCGTCGCCGGAGCCCGACGTGACGACGCCGCGCGCCGCGCCGTTGCCCGGTCCGCCCGAGCCTGCGGACCCTTCCGTCCGCGACGGCGAGACGCCCGGCTGGCCGACGACGCCGGGCGAGCTCCCGCCCCTCCACGAGAGGAGCGAGACGAGCGAGCCGACACCGCCCGAACGGCCGCGCCACCACTCGCGAAACCCGATCGACCGGCTCACCCGCCGCCTGCCCGATCCGATCAGGGTCGTGGTCGACTGGGCCGTCACGATCGTGGCCGCCGTCGCGATCGTGCTCCTCGTCAAGGCGTACATCGTCAACCCATACAAGATCCCGTCCTCCTCGATGGAGCCGACGCTTCACTGCGCCCGCCCCAAGGTGGGCTGTGAGGCGCGCTTCGACGACCGTGTCCTCGCGAACCGCTTCATCTACCACCTGCGCGCCCCGCACCGCGGTGAGATCGTCGTCTTCGACACGCCTCCCGCCGCCAAGGTCGCCTGCGGCGAGGGCGGCACGTTCGTGAAGCGCGTGATCGGCCTGCCGGGCGAGACCATCGAGGTGCGCCTGAACGCTGCGGGCAAGGGAATCGTCTACATCAACGGGAAGCGCCTCAGGGAGCCGTACATCCAGCCGAGCCGGCTGCCGGACAAGGCATTCGGCCCGCAGCGCATCCCGGACGACAACTACTTCATGATGGGCGACAACCGCTCGCAGTCGTGCGACTCGCGCGAGTGGGGCTCGGTCGCACGCGATCACCTGATCGGCAAGGTCTTCGCCACCTACTGGCCGCCGAATCGCATTTCCTTCCACTGAAAGCCTGGCCGCGAATTCCGCTCGAGCCCCCGCCTACCGCGGGACAAATCCCTGAAGGCGCCCGCTGTCGCGGTCGCAACCCACGCAACCTCCATGGGTCTCGTCCGGTATCATCCGCCACCGGCCCTGGGGCCGACCCTTCCTATGAGCACGATCGTCGAGAGCATCGAGCGGCGTCAGCTGCGTGAGGTGCCCGCCTTCAAGGCCGGCGACACCGTGCGCGTGCACTTCAAGGTGATCGAGGGCTCGCGGCAGCGCCTCCAGGTCTTCGAGGGCATCTGCATCAAGCGCCAGGGCTCCGGCGCGCGCGAGACGTTCACGGTGCGGAAGAACTCGTTCGGCGTCGGGGTCGAGCGGACGTTCCCGCTCCACTCGCCCAAGATCGAGAAGCTCGAGGTCGCGATGATCGGCGACGTGAGCCGCGCCAAGCTGTACTACCTCCGCGGCCGCGTCGGCAAGAAGTCGCGGATCCGCGAGCTCCGGCAGTCGTAGCCGCCCGGAGGCGCCTCACGCCATGCGCGCCCTGCTCGCGCTCGGAGTGCTCCTGACGCTGGTCGCCGCCGGCTGCGGCAGCACGGAAGACCCGACGCAGCGGTTCGCGCGCGAGGCGGTCGAGTCCAAGCTCGCGCGGGACGCCGCCTACGACCTCGGCCATGTCCAGTGCACGGGCAATCCCCGCCCGTGGTTCGTCGAGCAGCAGACGACCGAGTCGATCTGCGCGGTCCGTCGCGCGACGGGAGGCTGCGACTGGTTCCGGGTCGAGCTCGTCCCCGTCGGGCTGCGGGTCACCGCACGCGTCGAGCTCCGCTCGGAAAACGCCGGCTGCAGCCCCGCCTGAGCGCCGTCACAGAGACGTGACGCCGGCGACACGGTCCCGTCCGAGAGGCGGAGATATCCTCGGCACGTGCCGCTCTCCTCGGGTCAGCGACTCCTCCGCTTCGATCGCCGCCTGGAGACGCGCTTCGTCGCGGGCGCCGACGAGGCGGGCCGCGGATCGCTGGCCGGCCCCCTCGTGGTCGCCGGCGTGCTCTTCGACTATGCCGCGTTGCGTGGCGCGCGGGTCCGTCCGCTCGCCCAGCTGAACGACTCGAAGCAGGTCGACCCCGAGGAGCGTGAGCGTCTGTATCACGCGGTGCTCGCGTCCGCGACACGGATCGCGGTGCGGGTGATCGCGTCCGCCGAGATCGACCGGGAAGGCCTTCACCGGTCGAACCTGTGGGGCCTTCGTACCGTGCTCTCCGAGCTGCACCGGGACGAGGGAGCCTGTCTCGTCGACGGCTTCCGGCTCGGCCCGCTCGCCCCGCCGCACCGCGCGGTCGTCGACGGAGACACGAAGAGCGCCGCGATCGCAGCGGCCTCGGTGGTCGCGAAGGTGACCCGCGACCGGCTCATGCGCCGGATGGACGCCGTGTACCCCCGCTACGGCTTCTCGTCGCACGTGGGGTACATCACGCCAGAGCACACGCGCGCGGTGCTCGCTCACGGGCCGTGCCCGCAGCACCGCCGGTCGTTCGCGGCCCGCGCCTACAGGGTGCCCCTGCCGGTGCCCTCCATGGCCCTGGCGCCCGATACCGGGGCTTGAACCGCGGCGAGCGCATCGCCGCGAGGCACTATCGCCTCCGCGGCTATCGGATCCTCGGCGCGAACGTGCGCGCGGGCGGCAACGAGGTCGACCTGATCGCGCGGCGCGGCCGGCGCCTCGTCTTCGTCGAGGTGAAGGAGCGCGCGCGTCAGACGTACGGCGGCGGGATCGCGGCTGTCAATCGCGAGAAGCGCCGTCGCGTGAGGCGCGCGGCGGCCGTCTGGCTCCAGGCACATCCGGAGTCGGCCGCGCTCGAGGTTCGCTTCGAGGTGGCGGCCGTGACGGACGGCCGCGTCGAGCGGCTCCAGTTCGCCACCGACTGACGCAGGGATCGTTCCGCCGGGCCGGAACTCGGACCAATGGCGGCCACGCAGGAGGCCCTCTACGGGCGGCTGGACCTCGCGCTCTCCTGGTCGGAGGCGGAGCTGCCCGAGCGCGAGCGCACGAAGCACGTGCACCGCCTCCATCCCTACCTCGGGAAGTTCGTCCCCCAGCTCGTCGAGGAGCTGCTGCGCCGCTACGTCGAGCCCGGCGGACGCGTGCTCGACCCGTTCGCGGGCTCGGGAACGACCCTCGTCCAGTGCCTCGAGTCGGGATACGACGCCGTGGGCGTCGACGTCGCGCCGTTCAACTGCCTGTTGGTGCGGGTCAAGACCGCGGCCTACGACCTCGATGCCCTCCGCCGCGATCTCGATGCCGCCCGTGGCCGGGCGGCGGAGTTCGAGTGGGGGGACGACCCTCCTGCCGACGCATCCGAGTTCGTTCGCGAGTGGTACGCGCCGCGCGCCGCCGCGGAGCTGCTCGACTTCCGCGCGTCGCTCGAGGGGTCGAGCTCGACCGAGGTTCTCCGCGTCGTGCTCGCCCGGGCGGCGCGATCGGCCCGGCGCACGACGCACTTCGACCTGGACTTCCCGCGTACGCCGCAGCTCGAGCCGTACCTGTGCCGCAAGCACCGCAGGGTGTGTCGTCCCGTCGAGGAGGCGCAACGGTTCCTGCTCCGCTACACGCGCGACACCCTGGCGAGGATCGAGGAGTTTGCCCGCGTCCGCACCGGTGCGTCGGCCACCGTGCTCGCGGGGGATGCGCGCAGGCTCGAACTCGGTGGGCCGTTCGCGGGCGTCGTCACCTCGCCGCCGTACCCCGGCCTGATCGACTACCACGAGCAACACAGGTACGCGTACGAGCTCCTCGGCCTCCCGCGCCATGGCGCCGACGAGCTCGGCCGGCCCGCCAACGGCCTCGGGCGCGCCGCGATCGCCGCCTACGTCGACGGCGTCTCCCGGGTGCTCGCGAACGCGCGGCGCGCCCTCGAGGCGCGCGCGCCGGTCTGCATCGTCGTCAACGATCGACGCGGTCTCTATCCGGAGATCCTGCGTCGTGCCGGGCTCACTCTCGAGGACCGACTCGAACGCCACGTCAACCGCCGCACGGGGCTGCGGTCGGGGGAGTACTTCGAGTCGGTGCTCGTCTGCCGGGCGGTCTGAGTCCGCCCGAACCTCGTCCCCGACGGCAGGAGGCAACATGCACAGGCTCGTCGAGCACAGACCCTCCCCGGCGATGGTCGTCGCCTGCATCGCGCTGCTCGTCGCTCTCGGCGGCACGAGCATCGCCGCGGTGAGCGCTCTCGCTCCCAACTCCGTCGGCCCGGTGCAGCTCAGGACCGGCGCCGTCACGAATCCCAAGCTCCGGCACAACGCGGTGACCGGCGTGAAGGTCCTGAACCACTCGCTCAGCGCGGTCGACTTCCGCGCGCGGTCGCTGCCGCGGGGCCCGGCCGGCCCTGCAGGCCCGGCGGGCCCGGCCGGGGCGGCGGGCCCCGCCGGCGTGATCGGGCCGATCACCGTCAGGCAGGCGAGCGTCGAGGTCGCAGGCGGCACCGGCGCCCAGGTGCAGGACGGTGCGTACTCCACGGGCACGGTGTCGGTCAACTGCAACGCGGGCGAGAAGGCGATCTCCGCGGGCACCGGCTGGAGTGACGACGCTGCGGGGCGCGAGCTCTGGGTCCAGCGCATCACGCCCGTCCTGACGAACGGCGCCGTGACCGGCTACCGCGGCACCGGCGGGAACGACAGCGGCAACACCAGCACCTTCACCCTGTACGTGCTCTGTTACACCGGCTGAGTGGGTGGGGGAAACCATGTTTCCCCCACCAGCCCCCTTCTTCTGCGCGCGGCAACGCCTCGCGGAGTTGGCCTCCCGGGCGGCAAAGCCGCCCTCCGCCCGCGGGGGCTCGCCTGTCCATCGACGTCTCTCTTCGGTTCTGAGGCGGCACAGTGTTGTAACGGGTTGGGCCGTACGGTCGGGGGGTGCTCGGCCGCGCGGTCACGTTTGCGCTCGTCGGTCTCGAGCCGCGTCGCGTCGAGGTCGAGGCCCACCTGCGCACGGGTCAGCAGCCCACGTTCTCGATCGTGGGGCTCGCCGATCGCGCGTGCCAGGAGGCGAAGCACCCCGTCCGGTGCTCTTGACTGGATCGACGAGCTGCTGGCTCCGATCCCCGTCGCCTGACCGCGGCGGACATACCGGCTGGACCCGAGGGAGGCCGGAGACGGCCTCTCTCGCGTTGCAGGAGCCTGGCTCCGGGCCTGCGACCGGTGAAGCCGGGCCAGGTGGCGGCTCCGTCACAGCCCAGGACCCGGAGAAGCCCGGAGAACGCCGCGTCACGCCGAGGACGCTCGACGACTCTCTTCGCACGCGCACCTCACGTCTATCGTCTTGGCCGTGCGTCCCTACGCTGTGGTCTTGCTCCTTGCGCTTTCGATCGCTGCAGCCGCCTGGCTGTGGACGGCGAAACTCGGAACGGAGACGCGCTGCCTGGACTTCGGGAGCCCGACATCGGGCACGCCGGGGTTCTGTCTCTCGCGCGGCAAGATCGACGTGAGGGCCGAGTGGCAACCCCCAGTGGCGGCATTCGTCGCAATGGCTGCGCTTGGCCTCGGAGCGGTCTTGCTGCTTCCGAGCCTGCGGCCTCCGGGTTATGAGGAGACGAGAGCCAAGTAGTGATCTGAGGCCAACGGCACCATTGCAAGCTGTTGCGGCCGCAGCACCCCGACCGTCTGATCCAACCGCACCACAGCAACAACCCGCACCCCAAGAGCGCCTCCCGGCTTACGCAGCCGGGAGGCGCGTTCTCTTTGGCTGGCCACTGATCGCGGCCAGAACCGGGCCGGGTGAGCGGCTCCTACACAGCCCAACCGCGGGAGAAGCCCGGAGGACGCCGCGAGGTTCGCGGGCACCTTCTACGCAAACTTTCCACCCATTTGGGGGAGGGTCACTGACGACCGCACGAGGCCGACCGGGCGTGGGCTCGTCACTTGCGGCGACCAGGAGGTGGAAGATGCAACTCCAGCGATCAGCATGAGCGCCGCGGGCGGTCCGCACGCCTATCCCGTCGGGTCATTGCGTTACAAGATGCGCGTAGATGTGCGCTATGCGTGTGCTCAGGGGGGTCGTACTTGTGCCAATCGTGGTCGCGGCGACGGTGTGTTGTTTCTCGGCTGCGGCGGGAAACTATTCGCCGCCGGGAGGCGATGGCCAACCGCAGTGGCTGTCGAACAGCGTGATCGCGTTCAATGGTGTCGATCCTCAGACCGGCTTCTGGGATGGCGTACGTACGGTCGATGTTGACGCGTCGCCGCCGGTCGGACGGCCGATCAGACCGCTCGGTGCTCGTGCCGCCGGTGGTCTTGTGTCACCGAATGGGCAACTCCTTGCGCTTCAACTTGACACACCCGACCGCCCGCTCGTCGTCACTGCACCGGACGGATCGCAGCAGCGGATCTTGTTCAAGAACGCGTCAGCCATCGGTTGGGTTGCGGACTCGAGCCGGCTCATCTTCCAGGCGTCGGGCAATGACGGGGCAATCACAGGCCTCTACTCGGTCAGGCCCGACGGCAGCGGCCTGACCGAATATCCGGCGAACGTGCGCGGCGCGCCGTCGCCCGATGGGAGTCGCTTCGCCTACGTGGTCGAGAACGACGAGCCGTCGAGGATTCACATCGTCACCGCGGACGGTGCGCGGACGACGATGATCGCGAGCCGCTCCAGCGGCGACAGCTCCCCGGTCTGGTCACCGGACGGCAGACGGCTCGCCTTCTTGAGCAACGGCGCCTTGGCCCACCTCGCAGTCGCTGAGATTGGGGGCGGCGTCCGCGTCCTCGACATCACCGCCCCCGGCCTGGGAAGTCCGATCGTCTGGTGGCCGGGAGGACGTGTCGTATACGCCTCGACTGACCTTGGCCTGTTGGGAATCGACCTCGCGACGGGGAGCCGCCGACTGCTCCGCGGCTTGCGCAATCCTGTCTTTTCGCCGGACGGCTCGCGGATCGCCTACACGGCGGGCGGGGAATGCCGCGACCGAGTCGGGATCTACGTCGCGAACGCCGACGGGAGCAGCGCACGGCGTGTGTCGAATAGCTGCCGTGTCGTGGGCACCGACGGCCCCGACATCCTGTCTGGCACGTTCTCACAAGTCGTCCTCGGCCTCGGTGGGAACGACACCTTGTACGCCGCCGACACCGGCTACTTCTTTCAAGGCATCACGCTGCTCGGCGGCCCAGGCAACGACCAGTTGTACGGTGATTACGCCCAAGACACGCTTGACGGCGGCCCCGGCGACGATAGCCTCAGCGGCGGTCCGTCGAAAGACATCTTGGTCGGCGGCGCCGGGTACGACCGCATCGACGGCGGTGGAGGCGGCGACACGATCGGTGCCCAAGACGGCGAACGCGACCGGATCACCTGCGGTCGTAATGGCTATGGCCGTGACGGCCGCGACATCGTCTACGCAGACCGCGCCGACATCGTCGCGCGCGACTGCGAGATCGTCCATCGGCGCTGAGACGCGATGGTGCGGCTGACCTGCCAGGTGCGAGCAGCCGTGATCGCGTTCGCGGTTGCGGCGGTGGCGCTGACACCGGTGGCTGCCGCAGGCGATTCGTCTCGGAGCGGCTTTGGGGAAGGTGGCTGGACATCGGTGTTCGAGGGCACTGACGCCATCGCCCCGCAAGCCAACGGCAAGATCGTGCTCGTTGACGGGGACTATGGGTACCTCATGCGCCTGCTGGCGGACGGTCGCGTCGATCGGAGCTTCGGCAAGCACGGGGTTGTTGAGCATGTGCTCCGGCCGGTGCGGTGCGAGTCGGGGGCATGTTTGCGGACAAGGGTGGCGGTGGGCGGGGACGGAAAGATCGTGATCGCCCAGAACGGGGATCGTCGGTCGGTCCTGACCCGCTGGCTGGGCGATGGGCGCCTCGATCGAACGTTCGGTATCGGCGGCACTGTGAACATCGTCGAATCCGCCCAGGTATCGGCGCTGGCGATCGCGCCGAAGGGAGCGATCGTTGTCGTACGTACGCCGAGAGATCCTTACCGGTACCGCCCGCTGCTCGACCGCTTCCTGGCCAACGGCAAGGTGGACACCCGCTTCGGCGACGGTGGAAGGACAAGGATCGCGTTGCGGCAGCCGGTTGCGGTGCTGGTGCAACCCGGCGGCAAGATCGTGGTTGCGGGCAATTACGCTTTGCTCACGCCGTACCGCAATAACGTCTTGCTCGCGCGGTACCGGTCGGACGGGTCGCCCGACAACAGCTTCGGCAGCAACTCGATCGTGCGCATCGAGGGCTTCGGCGTGTCTGCAGCCGCGCCGGGTTCCAATCGCTCGATCGTGCTCGCAGGCGGTGGCGCCTCCCGCGAGACACCGCTCATCCGCGAGACGCAGGTCGTCCGTGTGTTGCCGGATGGGCAGCTCGACCGACAGTTCGGAGGCGACGGCGTCGTCGGACACGCGTACAACGCCGGCTTGAGCGGCGCTCCGAACGCGGTGGCGGTGCTGCCGCAAGGAGCAGTCGTGGTCGCGGGCCTGACCCAACAGGGATCTGACCGATCCTCGGGGTGGCTCTCTGCCGTGGCTCAGCCTGACGGTAGCTGGGAGCACCTGCCCGGGCCGCCGGGATCCTGTCTCGCGGAGGACAACCCGGACTACCCGAAGGACGTGTATGCGGTGGCGACTGCACTCGCCGTCGCGAAGGACGGCAAGGTGCTGATCGCCGGGCACAGTGACTGCGACTGGGTGGTCGGCCGCTTCACGGCCGCGCCCGACAACGACCCCGCCCCGCCACTCCGGCTCGACACCTAGAGAACGCTAGGGCCCTCCGCG
>Ga0207428_10001031_pt1 | contig 30724 bp, 25 predicted proteins | sample RhiMethybrSRZTD1_FD_187600 | JGI IMG/M metagenome (GOLD analysis project Ga0207428, IMG submission 187600) | Populus rhizosphere microbial communities from Tennessee, USA - Rhizosphere MetaG P. TD hybrid SRZTD1 (SPAdes) (version 3) | ecosystem: Host-associated > Plants > Roots > Rhizosphere >...
AATATAGAAGATTGAAATAACTCAGTCAGTCGAGCGTTCCCGCGTCGTCTGTGAGATTTGCCAGCACACCTGGCTTGAGCTGGGATTTCGCTGTTGAATGGCGTAGGACAGGCTCTCGGGTTTGTCTTGCGCTTGATATTGTTGTTCTAACTTTGGTCATTTCAAATGAAATTCGCCTTTCTCAATAAGCAAAATATGCTGTACTTCTTTCCGTTCGATGAGCTGGAAAGTTCAAGTTTGACCATTCCTGCAGTTGAAAGTGGGCGCTATATCTTTACTGAACAACAGAATGCGCTTCTTGGCGAAGCCGTTACTGCGCAGCGTCTTGATAACGACCTGAACTTGCGCCTGTACACCGACCCGCAGAAGCCCTTCGATATCGTGCTAAAGGACTTCTTCCTGGGCGATAACGGCATCTACAGCCTGACCAGCAGTGGTGAGTACAATCAGCACCTCCTTGCTCGTAGTGACGTTGCACAGGGGGCTGTGGAGTGGATGAGCACCAGCCTGGGACACCAGCAAAACCAGGACGAATCGGAGTTCCTCACCGCCATTCAGCGTGCGGCAACCTTTGAGGCTATTGAACAGCAGCTCGCAATGCTCAATGCCGATGTTGCGTCTGTTGCTCAGGAGGGCGCGCCTGTTGCTCAGGAGGGCGCGACTCTGGTTGGGCCTCGGCTGATGAGTGCAAGCGCGTTCACCGTTTACCCTGAAATTACTGCGATCTATGACAATGCCGGCAGCACGACCGGGTCGATTCAACTGAATACCCAGCAGGGTATTGCGATCATCGATGACCGGCTGCCAGTGTTCGAGGGTAGCGGTGAGCCCAACTCCACCTTGGAAATCCTGCACGGCGGGGAGCCTATTCTCACCGTCAAAGTCGATGCGCAAGGTCATTGGTCCATTCAACTGGAAGATACACTGGGAGAGGGGGCGCAGTTCTTCTCCGTGCGCGATGTGGCAACCGGGCAGGTGTCGGACTCGGTTGTGCTGATTATCGATACTGTCGCTCCACAGCGCGCCATGATCACTCAGGTCATTCAGGACCATACTGGCATTGCCTCAGCTGTCAGCAATGGCGGCTACACCGCCGACAACACGCCAACGCTGACGGGCAAGGCCGAAGCCAGCAGCCTGATCACTATTTACAACGGTGATGTGGAGCTCGGCGCAACCATCGCCAACGCCCAGGGTGTCTGGCGTTTTACCCGGATCAATCCGCCGCTGCCCGATGGTGAGTATGTATTCAAGGTGCTCGCTCAGGACGCCTCCGGCAACGTAAGCCTCCCTTCGCAAGTGTACAAGGTCATCATCGATACCATGGTACCCGAGCAGCCGCAGATCGTCGAAGTGCTGGACGATGTCGGCTCGGCTACTGGTCCGCTCCTGCACGGTGCAATTACCGACGATACCGCCCCGACACTCAAAGGCAAGGCTGAAGCCCATAGCACGGTCAAGATTTTTGATCGAGACAGTCAAATCGCTAGCGTCACTGCCGATGTCAATGGTAATTGGACGTTTACCCCGGAACAGTCCCTGGCAGAAGGTGCGCACAGCTTCACGGTGACGGCGACTGACCGCTTGGGTCTCGTATCGGCGCCTTCCGCGCCCCTGGATTTGACCGTAATGCTTGGCCTGCCATCGATGCCGATCATCACCGCGGTAAAGGATGGTGTCGGTTCGATTCAGGGCATCCTGCAAAAAAACGCCAGTACCGACGATACCCGTCCGAGCATCGAAGGTACTGCCGCGGCTCGCTCGACCATTTCGATCTACAGCAACGGCACCCTGCTGGGCACCGTTGAGGCTGATGAGGCAGGTCACTGGAGCTTCACCCCGCAAGCCGCCCTGGCGGATGGCCTGCACAACCTCACTGCCATTGCCACCAATGCCGCGGGCAGCGCGAGCGAGCCAACTGCAATCTATCCAATCACGATCGATTCGGTGGTTACCAAGCCTCACATTGCAGGTGCGCGTGATACCGAGGACAATATCTTTAATAGTGGGGCGTTCATCGATGAACTCTCGCCTAGGCTCAGTATCACAGGCGAGTACCAAGATACCATAGTGATTTATGACAAAGGCATTGAGATCGCTCGTGGAACGATTGACCTGAAAATGTGGTGGGACAACGCGGGCGTCGCCTATATAACTCTCCCTCCTCTGACTGAAGGCTTTCATGATCTGACGGTCATAGCCATTGACGCCGTAGGTAACGTTAGTCAGCCGTCCTTTCCCTTTACATTCACTATTGTGACCGGGGTGCCTGCCGCGCCGGTCATCACCGAAGTCAAGGATGACGTCGGTTCAATCCAGGGCGGTCTGGGAAAAAATGCTGTTACCGATGACACTCGTCCGACCATCGAAGGTACTGCCGCAGCTCGCTCGACCATTTCGATCTACAGCAACGGCACCCTACTGGGCACCGTTGAGGCTGATGAGGCAGGTCACTGGAGCTTCACCTCGTCAACCGCCTTGGCAAATGGCCTGCATCAGCTGACTGCTATTTCAACAAACAAGGCGGGTACTAGCAGCGCATCGTCCGAGGCCTACTCGATCACAGTCGATACCGTGGTAAACAAGCCGACCATCGACTCGGTATTTGACGACCAGGGGGCGCAGCAACGTCAACTGATTGCCGGTGCCGTCACTGATGACGCCAATCCGGTCATCAGCGGCAAGGCCGAATCGGCCAGCACCGTGGTGATTTTCGACAAGGGTGTGGAGATCGGCCGGGTAACCGCCGATACATCTGGCAATTGGACGTTCATCCCTGGCGTTGTGCTGGCCGATGGTGTTCATGACCTGACAGTCAAGGCAATTGATCTGGCCGGCAACACCAGCACAGTTTCCAGCACGTTCAGTTTCAGCGTTGATACATCCACCGCTATGGTGTCCATCACTTCCGTGATGGATGACGTCGGTTCAATCACCGGTGCGATCAGCAAAGGTGGCTTCACCGACGACAACAAACCAACCCTCTCTGGCAAGGCCACCGCTGGCGGAATCGTCAAGGTCTACGACGGTGTCACGCTGCTGGGCCAGACCACTGCCGATACCTCGGGCAACTGGAGCTTCTCTCCGGCAACCGCACTGAGCAATGGCCTGCACAACCTCAAAGCCACGGTCACTACCGCGGCGGCAGGTGAGAGCGCGCCAACGGCAGTGTTCGATCTGACGGTGGACACTGCTGTAGCGACCGTGTCGATTACCTACTTGAACGACACCAGCGGTGCGATCACTGGGCCGGTTTTCAATGGTGGTGTGACCGACGCCAATTTGGGGGTGTTCGTTGGCAAGGCCACCCCTAACGGTATTGTCAAGCTTTACAGCGGCGAGACGCTGTTGGGTCAGACCACAGCCAATGCCTCGGGCGACTGGACTTTCCAACCCCTGACGGTGCTGAGCAATACCACGCACAAGTTAACAGCTACGGTTACTACCCTGGCTGGCCAGATCGCAAAATCGGCGGTATTCGAACTGACCGTGAATGCCTTCTTTTACACCTCGTCTATCACAGCTGTAACCGACGATGTCGGTTCGAAAACCGGAGCGATTAGCAACGGTGGCGTGACCGACGACAACAGACCGACCCTCAAGGGCAAGGCAACTTATCACCCTGAAGGCATCATCAAGATCTACGACGGCGCCACGTTGTTGGGCAGTACTAAGCCCGATACCTCAGGAAACTGGAGCTTCACCCCTGAGTCAGCGTTGAGCAATGGCCTGCACACCCTTAGAGTCACCAATACTACCCCGGCGCAGGGTGAGCGCGAGGGCGGCACGCCGCAGTTCAAACTGACGGTGAATGCTCCTGTAGCCGCGCCCATGTCGATCACCCTTGTGACCGACGACGTCGGTAAGGCGGTTCAACATGCGTCGCGCATTGCCTTGGCCAAGGATGATGTTGATTCAGCCCAGAACAACTTGGATAAACAGGTTGAAGTCTTGCGGGGCATGGATAAAGCTCAAAGTTTGGAGATTGAACAACCCGAAGCTGAAGTCAAATCCAATGTTGCCAACGCGCTATCCATCTCCGGGGCCGACGGTCATTCACTGACGTTGTCGTTGAACGATGTTCTTGTAAGTGGGCAGGTTGATTTGCTACAGGGCGGTGAGCTAGACATCGTGCAGGTGGCGGATAATGCCAGCGAAGTCGACGCGGTTGAAGCAGAGTCTCTGAAAGGCATGGAAAGCTTTGAGGAGAACATGTCTTGCGAGGGCGGCGTGCTTGCCTCGGAAGGTGAAGTACTTGCCCTTTACCAACCCTCCGGTCTTGATACCGAGCTATTGGTGCAACAAGTAGTTTAAGTAATCCTGGATTAGTTATAGAAAAAGCAATGGCGGGTAAGTAATTGCCCGCCACTGTTAGTTGTGCTCTTGAGATGGTTTATGTGGGTATATCAAGGCGCTCAGTGTGCATTGCAGGAGATTGTTCATGTTTAGAAATAAATCGGTAAGGCATCTTTTAAGTGTATGTGGTGTTTCATTGTGCTCGGTCGGGCTCATCAGTTCAGCTGGAGCGCAGGTCACTCCAGCAGTGTTCGGCGAGCCCTACCGTCCAATACAAGCGGTGGCTCCGTCGCAAAGCCAGGTAATTTATTACCAATTGGGCGTGCCAGCCGAAAACGCCTCCGTCGCTCATATCTATGTGGATGGGGAGTTTCATGCTGCGCTGCTGCCGGGAGGCTATACGACGTTTTGCCTGGATCCAGGTAGGCATGGTCTGAACGCCGCTTTCAATGATTCGCCAGTCTATAAAGGCAAGCACGGGCAGCCGGATATCGAACTCAAGGCGGGTGAGGCCTTGTTCTTGCGCGCAGATGAGCAGTTCGGTCCGTTGCCTGTCTCGGTCAGTCGCGAGGTGGCTGAGAAAGAGATGGTTGGCACGCTTCGCCAGGTACAAGTAAAGTCTCGTGCGACAGCAGTCAAGGCTTGTTTGGGTTGACACTGCGCCACCGCAGGGGCCACCAACATAACACTGGAGCTTTGCCATGCACATGCCATTTTGCAGGCAGTGCATGGCTGTGGGTAAAGTTGTAGTCGATGGTCGGCTCCGCGCACTATTCTTTGCGTTTTGGACTGTAGTGCTGTCCTTTTTTAGCCGGTTCCGCAAATGGATGCCCGTTCATCTCCTGTTTCAGGCTGCAACAGCCTTTTGAGACTGATCTTATGTCTCGTCACCGCAGGCGAAATCACACTTCACGCCCATGGTTGTGCCCAATCACAGACTGTAGAAGGCGCTTGGTTCTTGCTGCCATGTTCTTGGCCCGACAGGGAAGTAGAGCTTCTGCTTAACCGGGTGCCACAGACGGAGTAATGGCCTGTTGTCTTGTGTCAGCTATCACTACGATTTTTCATAAATTAAATATATTTTTGGGCCGGAGTATTGCGTGCTTCGGAGGGGCTTTTGATGTTTGTAAAGGTGACAGTTATCCGTCTGACGCTTTTGTTTTTTGTGTCGCTGGTAATGACTTTCTTGCTGTAATGCATTGCGACAGATGCTTCGGCCCACGTATTTGGTGAGCATTTGTAACCAAGGCCTCGATAATCCTGAGTGAGGTAGTCTAGTGCTGGCTGGTTGAATTTAGAGATGTGGGGGTTGTTGCCCATGTTTATATCGAAAATGGGAGCAATAGGAGTACTCAATAATGGCGGCTGGGGGGGGCTAAGTAGTTTTTCGTCATTTACGCTGCACTGGTGGCGCTTGTGGATTAAGCACAGACCAACAGTATTGGTAGGGCAATATTTTTTGAGGTTTTAACTTGAGGTTCTCTATCCATGATGGTAGGCAGATTAGTCTTTCTTTGGCGCTTGTGTTCATTTATTTTTTCTGCTCGCCCCTGAGTGCTTTTTCGGCTGAGGTTGCGCAGAAAAATTTGCTCGGTGAGCTTTTCAAAGGCGTCCGGCCGGTCACCGGTGATCAAGCGCAGGTGATCTATTACCGGGCAGCCGGCAATCCTGCAAGTGGTCCGGCTTACGTTTACCTTGACCAGGAGTTCGTGACCGCGTTGCTACCAGGTGGCTATACATCCTTGTGCACTCGATCTGGTGTCCACACGATGGGAGCCTACCTTGACGAGGCCCCCCTTTATCCAGGAAAGAATGAAGACCTTTACATCACCACGTTAAAAGGCGGGATGACGTACTATCTAAAAGTTCGGGAGCAGGGGGGGACTCTGCCGCTCGTGGTTGGTAAAAGCACCGCGGAGTCGGAGCTGGCCAATGTGCGTTTGCAAATCCACCTGCAGTCCAGGGCTTCGCAAATCGAGAATTGTCGTCACTATGGCTTTATCGAGTCACCTGCCGCCGTAGATAAGATCTATGTGCTTGACATTGATCAGCTGTTTGCCGAACGCAACGGTTCAATGCAGATGAATATTGCCGGTCTCACCTATCCGTTGGACGATGAAGCTTCCAGCCAGCTATTGGGGCAAGCGCGGGCTAATAACCTGCGGTAAGCGCAGATCGACCAGCATTCCCCCTCAAGCATTGTTGAACGGTACATCGCTGGCCTGGCTACGCTGGTCTTTGGTCTTTTGGGGGATTGTTGCCAGCGTCGTTGGGTGGGGCTGGCGTCAGTTGGCATGAACCAGTTTGCTAGTGTCTGCTTGGTGTTCCAAATAGGCAATTGCATTCAATTCCACGCGAATCCACGGCTTTGAACTAGACTCCTCAGTCAGGGGGGGGGGGCCGCGACGACTCTGTCTGACGCTGGTCTCTGGTTATCATGTTCAGGTGATGCGGGCGTGCCGGCGTGTGAGCGGGGCAGGGGGCCACGTATTCCTGTGTGTTGTATTGCCGTGGCTAACGTTTACAGCAGCATGGAGAAAAAACATTTGAAATGGTCCGTAGTGACTCCTTTGCGCATCGCTGTGCTGGATGATCATTCATTAATTCAATTGGCAATCAAGTCGCGCCTTTCTCGTGAGGCCGACCTCAACGTTGTGGGTGCCTATAGCAATAGTCGGGACCTGCTTGACGCCTTGCAGAATATGGAAACAGACCTTTTGATCCTCGATTATGTACTGGGCAACGACGAGCTTGATGGCTTGAATTTGCTCCGTCTGATTCGGCGACGCTTTCCAGGCATGTTTATCCTCATTTCCTCCTCGGCTGAAAAACCATCGGTAGTCAATTTGACCTTGAATGCAGGGGCCAATGGCTTTTTTGGCAAGTCGGAGGACGTGGAGGGGCTGGTCGACGCTATTCGTAAAGTCGCCGGAGGTGAGACGTATATTTCACCAATGTTGGCCTACGAACTCGGGAGAGACCCCAATGCTGTTCGGGAGACGCTAGCAACGGATGATGTTATCGGTGGTGACGTCCTGCTGAGCGATCCGATTCTTTCACCCAAGGAGCAGGAAGTGCTTCGCTGCTGCCTGGAGGGTATGTCGGTGTCGCAGATAGCGCGCAAATTTTCCAGAAGCATGAAGACGATAAGCGGTCAAAAGCAGGCCGCTTTCCGCAAGCTAGGTGTTCGCACTGATGCTGAATTATTTAAGCTCGAGCAAAGCCTCAAAGGTTTTTGAGGGGGCTCTATTGAGTATCCAAGATGTCTTTTCAGTTGCTGCGTTGCCTACAGTGTTTTACGTGTTCTCTTTTTTTATTTTCTCTGTCTGTTTTTCAGTCTGTGCAGGCCTCTGCGCCATTGGAAGATTCGGTCGATCTCAAGCTGATTGACCGTTCGAGCTTGGAAGAGGGAGCGGTGGAGTTGTCCAGTGAAGACTGGAAATGGGTGCGTAACAAACGGGAACTGGTATTGGGCGTGGCTCCTCCAAACTTTTTTCCGGTGGAGATTATCTCCAGTGGCAGTTACTACGAAGGGGTGACAGCCGATGTGCTGGGTATTATCGGTAGGCTGCTGCATATTGAGGTTCGCGTTGTTCAATTCAGGGATCGCTCGGCCGCGTTGAGCGCCCTTGAGATGGGCTTGATAGATATTGTAGGCAGTGCGAATGATTACGAACTGGCTACGTACAGGGTTCAACTGACTCAAAAATACATCGATGATCAGCCGGTACTCTATGTGCGAAAGGCGGAGGTGCGCGCTATACCTTCTCGGCTCAACGGCATGCACATCGCGATGGCTGAAGATTATTTGCCGGTTGGACAGCTTAAAGCGCTTTATCCTACTGCACAGTTCGTGACCTATGCGTCTCGAGAGAAAGCCCTGGCAGCATTGGCGTTTGGAAATGCCGATATGTATTTGGGTGACATGGTCTCAAGCAACTACCATGTAAATCTTAACTACTTCAACTATGTGCGAATGCACACTGCATTATTGGATATTCCTACCGGTGGTTTTGCGTTTGCCGTTCGTTCAGATGCGAATCGTCTGGATAAAGTTCTCAACACCACCCTGAAACTAGTTCGTGATGTGTATTCGGCGGAGATTCTCAAGCGTTGGTCGGGTGGCGGGGCATCGATCATATCTTCCAAAGTGGAGCTGTCTCCCTCGGAGCAGCGCTGGATCACTCGACATCCGCTGGTTCGGTATGTCGTGACACGCGACACCGCCCCTTTGTCGTACTTCGATACAGAAGGCCGCTTCAGTGGCGTCAGCGCCGATTTGCTGAAGGCAATCTCTGTGCGGACTGGGCTTACTTTCAAACCTGTGCTGGCGGATGAGTTGAGTGACCATGTCAACTTTATCGAAAAGGGTGAAGCTGATCTGGCCACACTGGTTCCGACCGTTGGGCGAGAAATGGCGATGCGCTTCACCCGGCCACAAGTGTTTACGTCCTACGCGATCATTACGTTAAATGCTCCGGGTCAACCAATTAGCTTGGAGGAGTTGAAACACAAGCGTATTGCCTTGCCGCTTAATCATGCGCTTCGAGAATTGATGCAGCCGTCATCTGATTTTAATTTCGTAGAGGCTGCGACATTACTGGATGCGATGGATATGGTTGTCAATGGAGAGGCGGATGCCACGGCCGCCTTTTTGCCAGTTGCTCAGTACTACACGATGACGCTGCACGATGGTAACTTGAAAATTTCCAATATTATTGAAGATATCCCCGCGTCTTTGGCATTTGCGATGCGAAAGGGCGATACGGAACTGGCCTCTATCCTAGACAAGGCATTGTTGCAGATATCTCCTAATGAAATCGACATGTTTCAAAATCGTTGGCGTCCAAAGGTCGATGTGTCGAAAGTGTCTTGGTGGGATTATCGTGGGCTTATCTACAAGATCGGTGGTGCAGCTTTTGCCTTTATCTTGCTGTCGTTTGCCTGGAATTTCTATATCCGCTCTCAGTACAAGCTTCGCCAGCAAGCCGAAACTGCACTGAACGATCAACTGAACTTCATGAACGCATTGATTAATGGAACGCCGCACCCGATTTATGTGCGAGATCGGGCAGGGCGTATGGTTACGTGCAATTCAAATTATCTGGCGGTGTTTGGTGCGACAGCAAATGCAGTTATCGGCAAGTCGACGTTAGAGGGTTTAAAAATCAACCGCCAGGAGGCATTGCAATTTCATGATGACTATATGTCTGTCATGGAGAAAGGTGAGCCTTTGGAAATTGACCGAGAGCTGCATTTGCCAGGGAGGTTGCTGAATATTTATCACTGGATTCATCCGTATCGCGACTCACAAGGCGTGGTAAAGGGTGTGATTTGCGGATGGATCGACATTAGTGATCGGCGTCTGTTAATGGAAGAGTTGCGCACAGCGCTTGAGGCTGCGGATCAATCCAGTCGAGCCAAGACCATATTCCTGGCGACGATGAGCCATGAAATCCGCACGCCGATGAGTGCGGTGATCGGAATGCTGGAGTTGGCGATGAGGCACGCCGATCAGGGCCGTTTGGACAGGCCTGCGATAGAGATAGCCTACGATTCCGCTCGGGGGCTGTTGGAATTGATCGGGGACATTCTTGATGTGGTGCGTATTGAGTCCGGTCATATCAGCCTCAGTCCGAAACGGGCCAACTTGCGCGAGCTGGTGGAGTCTGTCGCGCGTGTGTTCGACGGCTTGGCACGTCAGAAGGCATTGACGCTAAGCTTGCACATTGACTCCAGCGTAAACTGCGACGTATTGGTGGATCCAATGCGTTTCAAGCAAATCCTTTCCAATCTGGTTGGCAATGCCATCAAATTCACCGACACCGGTGAGGTCAAGGTTACTGTCAATGGCACCCCGATTGACGATGAGCGCTTGTCGGTGCAGCTTGCTGTGGAGGACACGGGAATTGGTATCTCGGCGGAGGAACTGAGCAAGCTGTTTCAGCCGTTTGTGCAGGCCAATCACGGCCTTACTTCCAGGGGGGGGACTGGCTTGGGGCTGGCGATTTGCAAGTCGCTGTGCGAGTTGATGGGCGGCGAAGTATCTGCGCGAAGTGTGCTGGGTAAAGGCACTTGCGTTTCTCTGGCTATGCCTTTCAGCGTGCTTCCCGCGATACCAAGGGGGGGGCAGATTCAGGAAGAGACAAGTGAGAAGGAGCTTCCAGCACTGAATATCCTAGTGATTGATGATCAGCCTACCAATCGGGTGCTGCTGACCCAGCAACTGGCATACCACGGTCAGACAGTCCGGAGCGCGCAGAACGGTGAAGAGGGGCTCAGGTTATGGCGGGAGGGTAACGTCGATCTGATCTTTACTGATTGCAATATGCCTGTGATGAACGGCTACGAGATGGTGCGAGCCATTCGCCTGGAGGAAGCACATAACGCTTGGCCACGGTGCACAATCATCGGTTTCACGGCCAATGCGCAGCCCGATGAAAAGATAAAATGTCATGAAGTAGGTATGGATGATTGTTTGTTCAAGCCGGTAAGTTTGAGCGCTTTGTCGACGGTGCTTACGATTGTAGCGGGAGTGCAGGGTATCGCTCAGCCGAAGTTGGAAGGGGAAACTACGAATGTTGCTGGCGGACAAAGCATCGAAGCGATACTTCATGATTTGACGGGGGGGGATAGCGCGATGACTCAAGCGTTGATAGCTGAGGCACATAGTAGCTACACGCGTGATCTCTCAGAACTCAAGGTGCAATTACAGGTTTTTTCGCCAGACTCCTTGTCGAATCTTGCTCACCGAATCAGAGGTGCAGCGCGTATCTTGCAGGCGAATGAAATCATCGAAGCTTGTGATCATATCGAACGACTGTGCACTGAATTGCCTGTCGATCAGGTTGCCGTTCTGGCCCAGGCCGAAGTAGTGGAAGCGGAGCTTGAGCGCCTTATTGCGAAGGTGGGGGCCATTGGCGGTTAGCGTGTTTGACTTCCGTTATGTAGGAGCGAGCGTGCTCACGATGGATTCAAGAGCGCTTCGTACAGTAACGAAGTGCGTGTAATCGTTAGCATCATCGCGATCAAGCCCGCTCCCGTTAAACTGAAACTTCAAAGTTTTACCATCTGGTTTTTGCTGTCGATCTGCTTCATTTCTACCTCGGCTTGTCGCTCCGAGAACAAGCGCCACTCGCGCTGAATAATGTCGTAAGGCACATAAACACTCAGGCTTTTGCTGTTTTTCAACGAAGGCAGCAGTGGTGCTTGTGGCAAGAAAATCCCTACTGTCATCCCAACCACGGCGCCATCGGCACCATAAACCGGCCCACCAGACATACCTTGTACTACAGGGGCGTCATTGAGGGCGTAGGGCGTGTTGTCGCCCTCGCGATTCAAGCTGACACGAGGTCCCTTGCTGGTACCAGAGCCCTTGACTGTCACCAGGAATGGACTTAACCCAACCGTTTGCAATTTCTCGCCAACAATGGTTGGGCGCCACGTCGGTACAGACCCGTCGGCATCGCGACGAATAAAAACAAGGTCACAGCCAGTACTGCACCGATGTACAACATCGGAGAGCAGCGGAATATGCGCAGCACTAACCGCGTACTGGCGGTTCCACTGAACGGCACTGCCCTGAAACATGTAAGGCGCAGGAATTCCGGAGCTGACCGTGAAGTAACCCGGGAATGTTTCGTCCGGAGCTGTCGGTTGAGGTATCCCATTGCAACCAACCAGTACAGAAAGCGTAAGGCCCAGTGCTGCAATTTTGATAGCTGCCATGATCCATTCCTTTTTGTGTGGTCCTGAGCGTGAGATTAGGACGAATCTTATTGAGGTGTTAGAAATTTATCGATCGATAGCTGGTCCGCATTTTTCCTTTCGTTGTTTGGTTAGGTGGATCGTTATTGGCGCTTTGCTGATCCTTTGTAGGCTCGGCTCAGCCAGTCGGTCTTTTTCGGACTGATCTCATGTCTCGTGCGGGATGAGGAATTTACTGTCTCAGACCGCCGGATTCGTTGACAGGGTGCGCGAATCCCTCTGGCTCCGCTCTGTAGTGGTGGAGTGGCAATTCCCTTCGTAGAGGAGAGCAAATATGAAAAATCCCACCTTGTCTGTTGCGGATGTGGCGGCGGCTTTGTTGAATCAGAAGCAGGCTGTGACAGGCATCGACTTCAGTGCTTGGTCGTTTAACGAGTTGGAGTCAATGCATCCCGCAACATTCATAGCGGATGTTAATAGCGCTGTGTTGGATGTCGGTGAGGGGGTGGCGAGCGATCCAGATGCTCAGCGCCTGTTGCGTGGTGTCTTAAATGTGGCATTGGTTTCACATGAAAGCCTGCGATTAGTCGTTCCTGATGCGCTGCTTGATACAGCTGAAATCGTAAAAATCGGCGAAAGCACTGTTCAGTCAGTCAGTGAAGGCGAGGGGTTGAGTGATCAGCCCGAGGTGATGAGCAATACGGGTCAGTCTGAGACCTTTAGTTCAGATACGGCAGTGCAGAGGGCGGTCTTGCCTGGGGTGGGGACGCTTGCCGCGTCGCTTGATCCTCATCCCATGCCGGAGGCGATGTCGATGGAAGTGAGTGCTGAGGATGTTCAGGGCGTGGGCGGCTTGTCTGGAGCCACTTCCGCCAGCGACCAGCTGCTCGGTTCCGAGCTAATGCCTGGTGCTCAAGTCGAGCTTGCCGATTCGACCGCGTTGAATGTATCGGTGAATGTTATTGCTAACCTCTCGCAGGGGGAGGTGCTCGAAAGTGGTGGTGAGTCGGTTTTAATGGAGGTTAATGATTTTCTTCTTTTGCCGGGGGGGAGCTCTGAAGTTTCGTTGGAGCTGGAGGATCTGATAGTTGATTTCAGTGATCCGGTTGGGCAGGTATTCACTGGTGTAGAGGGTGAATGTGTTTATCAAGATGTGCATGTCGCAGCAATTGAGAAGGAGCCGCTGGATTCGGAAGGTGCGAAAGACGTGTTCTGAGGTTTCGCAAGGGCTACTGTTGCGGCTGCCTGACTTGGCATTTTTGTAGTATGAAAGGCTGTGTGGCGCTGACTACTTGTCATGCAGCCCTTTCCTGAGCGTTCTGAAGGATGGGCGCAATTGAAATACAGAAGAATCTCGTAGTGACTGCTTGTCTCCCTGAATAACTTACGTGTAATTATTCGGCTTAAATAGAATTGGGGGGCGGAGTGTGGCTTTAGAAAGTGGTAATTGAGTTTGTGTCCATTTTGTCGTTTCCGAGGCTGATGCGGGACGATTTCCAGTGTTGTCAGTGTGTATGCGTGTGACCTCATTTCTAGGGATTTTTGTCACTTCAATTGTCGCAGCTATTTACGAACTCAATACTGAAGATATTACTTCAGGTCGTAAGCGGGAACTACACAGTCCGGGTTACAAGGTGTTGACCATTACATCCGAGTATTCTCTGCTTTGGGAGCGGCGGCCTGAGGACGAGCAATTCGCCTTTGTGGGAACGTAGCAGTTCTGTATCAAGTACTAGAGAAGAGATATTCAAGCTGTAGTCGTCTGTGGGATTGTTCTTTGGGGTGTGTCGTTAAATGTCAAATATTTGGCTTTTTATGTCATGTTTTCCAATGGCTGAGAAGGGATACTCGAAGGCGGTTAAATCTTGTTCTGCGGGGGGTGCCATGCCGGCTCGCATCCCTTCCTCGTACTGCGTTTTCGTCTAGTCTCCGTGAAAACCTTTGGCACCGTTGACCGGCTCAGGCTGGAAGGCATCGCCCAGGCGGGTTTTATCCGAACAATCCTATAGCGTTGAGGACGATAATCGAATGTCTCGATTTAGAAAAAGCACCCTTGTGATTGCATTGCTGGCGGTGGGTATTTTGTCTGCTGAAGCTGCAGAAACCAAAGTGAATAGCGATAACTTTGTGCGAGCGGAAAGCGATCTTTACTTCTCTGGAGTTGCGGCAAAATATGGGTTCGGCAAGCTTGGGCATGAGCGTGCGATGGCGCCAATCGACAAACAAACCATTATTCGACTGAATCGCGATACCTTGTACTCGGGTGGCGTGTTCGACCTTGATGCCGGGCCGGTCACTATCACGTTGCCTGATCCAGGCAAGCGTTTCCTTTCGGTCCAGGTCATCGATGAGGATCATTACACTCATGATGTGCACTACGGCGCCGGTAAGGTAACGCTCAGTCGCGAAACGATCGGTACACGTTATGGCTTTGTAGGCATCCGCATTCTCGCGAACCCGAATGATGCGGCGGATCTGAACCATGTCCACGCACTTCAGGATGGCATAAAGGTCTCGCAGGCTGGTGTCGGTCAGCTCGAGCTTCCAAAGTGGGACAAGGCAAGCCAGGATCGCACTCGCGCGATACTGTTGGAGTTGGCGGCGCTACTGCCCGATACCAAGGGCATGTTTGGTTCGCGCAGCGAAGTTCAGCCAGTTCGACATCTGATTGGTGCGGCCATGGGCTGGGGCGGTAATCCTTCTCGCGATGCGTTGTATCTGAACCGAACAGTCCCAAAAAACGATGGACAGACTGTGTACCGGTTGAAAGTTGGAAAGGTGCCAGTGGACGGGTTCTGGTCGATCACCGTTTATAACGCCGACGGTTACCTCGCACCCAATAATTACAATGCCTACACGCTCAATAATCTGACGGCCGTGCGTGATGCCGAGGGCAATGTCAATGTTCAATTTGGTGGTTGCGACGGCAAAATAGCTAACTGCTTGCCCGTTCCTGCTGGGTGGAACTGGATGGTAAGGCTTTATCGGCCGAGCGCTGAAATTCTCAACGGGGCCTGGAGCTTTCCGGATGTGGAGGAAGTCAAATGAGGCGCCGCGAGCTCCTGAAACTTTCTCTGTTGGCCGCGGCTCTTCCTGCATTTTCGCTTAAAGCACAGGAGAGTCTGGACAGCCTTGCGCGCGAGGCGTTTATCTATCTCTACCCGATGGTGAAAAATTACCTGACGCTCTATCAATATGCGATAGAGCTTGGCGGAACTCAGTACAAGGGCCGTATCAACACGCTTAATAGCGTTGCCCGCGTATACACCCCCGCGGATACCGGGATTATTACGCCCAACTCCGACACACCGTACTCTTTCCTGGTTATGGATCTGCGCACGGAACCGCTTGTAGTCACCCTGCCGAAGATAGATGAGGGGCGCTACTATTCCATGCAGCTCGTTGATTTGTATACCCACAATGTCGGGTATCTGGGGACGCGAGAAGATGGAAATGGTGGCGGTGATTTTCTGATAGCAGGTCCTGATTGGCAGGGGGCAATTCCCAAGGGGGTCAAGCGCGTAGTGCGCATGACCACTGAGTTGGGGTTAGGGATTATTCGCACACAATTGTTTTCCTCAAATGATCTGGAGGAGGTAAAACGAATTCAGGCGGGGTACAAGGTTCAGCTGCTTTCCGCTTATGCCGCAACTCCAGCGCCGGTTTCGGCACCTGCGGTGGTCTGGCCAGTGATTTCGGAGTTGCAAATGGTCACTGATTTTTGGCCGCTTGCCGCCTTTCTGCTGCAATTCGCTCCCGCGTTGCCAGGAGATGAGGCGTTACGAGCTCAGTTTTCCAGGCTTGGCCTGCAAGCGGGCGCCCATTGGCCTGCGGCGGGCTTCGATAGCGCATTGCAAGTCGAGTCTGCCGGGGTGTCTGCGCAGCAGAAATTGGCGGCTAACGTTCTCAAGCTCAAAACGTCTGCGGGGCTATTTGGTTCGCCCCAGGAGATGAGGGGCAGGTTTATGGAGCGCGCTATGGGGGCGATGGCCGGGATCTACGGTAACTCGGTTCAAGAGGCGCTCTACCCGACTTACCTCGTAGATTCAGATGGCAATCCACTTGATACATCGAAGAAGCGCTACGCCTTGCGATTTATCAAGGGCAACCTGCCCCCCGTAGAGGCATTCTGGTCTATCACCATGTATGACGGTGTGGCGCGCCTGTTGGTGCGCAACGCCTTGAATCGGTATCTGATCAACTCTTCGATGCTCCCAGAACTTAAGGTTGATGATAACGGGGACATCGTGATTTACCTTCAGCATTCGAGTCCGGGTGAAACGCTTGAATCCAATTGGTTGCCAGCGCCCGCTGGACCGATGGGGGTGGTGATGCGTCTCTATTTGCCAAAAGCTTCTGCCCTGGATGGCCGCTGGCAGCCGCCGATCATCGAAACCTTATCTTGAAATTAACTCCTGAGGGAAACCTTTGAATGAAGTTTGCTAGCGGTTTCCAGCTATTGGCTATTGGCTTTGCATTTTCTTCGGCGTCGGTATGTGCAGATGAGGGCGAATGGCAGATCGATGTGTCTTCTTATGGTTGGTTGCCCAAGACTACCAGTGGTGTGGAAACACCCTTTGGAACAGCGACATCAGAGTTGAGTGCCAGTGATGCAGTGGATTCGCTTGATGCCGCCCTCATGGGCACCGTGTCCGCCCGCAAGGGGCGATGGTCGTTGGTGGGAGACGTGTTCTACATGGACCTTTCTTTTCGCGACCGCACGCCATTCGCCAGGCTGTTTTCTGACATTGACACCAGGACCACTCTCGCTTCGGTCGCAGGGTATGGGCTTTATGAAGTTTTAAGTCTCGATCGTTTTCGTTTGGATGCGGGCTTGGGATTGCGCTGGGTTTCAAACGATGTCGATGTATCGCTTCGGGGTATTTCGCGGCCCGATTATGACGTTAGCGTGCACGACAGCTGGGTTGACCCTTTGTTGGCTGTTCGCGTGAGTGCGCAATTGAGCGACCGTTGGCGTGCCGTTCTGTGGGTTGATGGGGGCGGCGGCGATATCGGTGATGCTTCACGCGAGACGTGGCAAATTACCTCTGTTGTCTCATTTAAAGTGAGTGAGCAATGGTCTGTCAGTGGTGGATATCGCCATCTCTATATCGATCGGGAGAGTGACGGCGTTGCTTATGATCTGAAGCTTTCCGGGCCGATCTTGGGAGCTAGTTTCAGCTTTTAAGCGATGCCTGCCCAGATAGGCTTATTCGCTTCACAATCGGTGGTGCGAGTGGTTGGCATCGCTGGAATTTACAGGCGCCTCGTGCGCCCGTATTTTATTGAACTGATGTAGGTCCATCGCCATGAGGATGTGAGGGCGATGGAATAATTGGTAATTTTGATACTCCCTCTCCAATGCTCGCTCGTGTACATCAGGTCACCTGAATTGTGCGTACTGAGCGATGACTGCCGCTAGACACCTCTCAATCCATCTGCTTGTGCAGGTGAGATAGCTGTTCCAGACAACGCCGCTTGAATCACCAGGTGGCGCAGTCACAACAACTCGAGTTCTCGTAAGCGAACATCATTCTCCGGATATCGTTGGCCGGACCGCATTCCTCATCGAAATTATCAAGGGTGCCACCACCGGCAGGTCAACGGCCGTTTATCGAGTTGCTTCTGGGGCGGAGAGCGAGTGGGGGGCTTTGGGACAGATCCTATGTCGACAAAAAAACTGCGGAATTTAGTCTGACCGGGATTGGAAAATCTCAGTGCTCCTGGCTATTTCGGTGGAAATTTCGAGTGGGTCGCCCCCCCTTAGAAAGGTAACTCTGTGTGAACTTGACTAACGTAAGTATTTCCGTGGTTGATAGCGCAACTGTGACATTGACGCGTGATTTGCCGCCGCCATCCAATAAGACTGTACGAATTCAGGCAATCAAGGGTGGCAAATATATTCTTTTCGCTGGCGAGCATGGGGCTGCACCGGAGAAGATTGTTGCCAGGCGTGTAGGTAAGGACCTGCACGTATCACTTGAGGGGGAAGACCCGGATGCTCCTCGGCGGATTATCGAGGACTTCTATGAGTTCGAAGGACAGCTCATCGGCATGTCTCAAGATTCCACCTATCACCCGTATGTGGTGGTCGACGCGGAGGGCGGACTCGAAGCTGCATTTCTGCAGGATGGCATTTCTTCGCCGCTCGCCCTGGATCGTGCAAGTCTTGCTGGATTTGAACCGCGCTCGTTGTCTGCGTCAGGCGGTCATTTTTCGACCTCGGTGCTTGGGATTGGTGCTCTGGGGTTGTTGGGTGTTGCCGCTAAGGCCGGTGGGGGCGGTGGTGGCGGCAGTGCACAAGCGCCCGTAACGCCCACCACCACCGGTTGCTCCGCCCACTCCGGACGCTGTGAATATCAGCGATACTTCCGGTAGCAACAATCAACCTATCCTGAGCGGTAGCGGTCGTCCGGGCGACACTATGCAGATCCTCGACAGTGGCGTAGTGATTGGTGAGGTCGTGATTGGTGAGGGGGGCAAGTGGGCCTTCACCCTCCAGCCCTGGCCGATGGTGATCACAGCCTGACCATTATCATTAAGGATCCGGATGGCAACGTCAGTAACGAGTCTGAATCTGTCGACTTGAAGATCGATACGGTGTCCCCCGAGGCACCGACCTTCAACACCCTGCCAGGAGCGACCAACGAGAACCCGACCCTGAGCGGCAGCGGTACCCCGGGCGAGACCATCGTCATCCGCGACAGCGGCAACGAAATCGGCCGCGTCGTAGTGGGCGAGGACGGCAGCTGGTCGTTCACTCCAACTCCGGCCCTGGGTGAAGGCGAACACAGCCTGACCGTGGAAGCGGTGAACGCGGCGGGTAACGTCTCTGCGCCGTCGGCACCGGGTGTGATCGTCATCGACACCGAACTGCCGGATGCTCCGAGCTTCAATACCCTGCCAGGCGCGAGCAACGAGAACCCGACCCTGAGCGGCAGTGGTACCCCGGGCGAGACCATCGTCATCCGTGACAACGGCAACGAAATCGGCCGCGTCGTAGTGGGCGAGGATGGCAGCTGGTCGTTCACTCCAACTCCGGCCCTGGGCGAAGGCGACCACAGCCTGACCGTGGAAGCTGTGGACGCGGCGGGTAACGTCTCTGCGCCGTCGGCACCGGGTGTGATCGTCATCGACACTATTGCTCCGGTCGCTCTGAGCTTCAACACCCTGCCGGGTACGACCAACGAGAATCCGACCCTGAGCGGTAGCGGCGCTGCGGGCAAGACCATCGTCATCCGTGACAACGGTAACGAAATCGGCCGCATCGAAGTGGGCGAGGACGGTAGCTGGTCGTTCACTCCAACTCCAGCCCTGGGCGAAGGCGAACACAGCCTGACCGTGGAAGTGGCGGATGCCGCTGGCAATGTGTCAACATCGGCCCGCAGATTATCGTCATCGACACCACGGCGCCGTTGTCGGTAGCCACGCTCAAACACATGAACGTAAACGTCCGCTAAACTCGGCTTGCTCAAGTTAGTCAGGAAATCATCGAAACGACAGCAATTACTCGATCTCACTCACGCGCAGCGTAGTCAGTCGAGTTAGAGCCTCCTTCAAATAAACATTTGGATCATGCCCATTGAGCGGTACCAGCGGGACCAAAATCATTTTCGCCCGTATGATTCCGCAAAGAGTCAGTTCTTGAGCTCCTTTACCACAATGCTGGGCGATTGCGTATTTCGTTCGGTCAGTTTCCACTGCGATCAACCCGTTATAACAATGACAATGTCAAAGGATGCACTGTTGAGTGGCTTTCGAAAATTTGTGTGTGTGGGGGGCGTTGATGAGTGGCGGGCATCTTCCCAGTCCCAAAGAATAGACCAATGACAATGTTTCTCTAGTCAATGGTTCGGGATTGGGAAGATGTATTCATAAGGAGTTGCTTAGTCCGCCTTGCGAACTGCTCGGTAGGCCAGTGCGCCAAGTACACCGCCAACCAGTGGCGCTACAAAGAACGCCCACAGCTGTTGCAGGAACAAGGGGTTGGCAAAAAGCGCTACCCCCAGACTGCGTGCAGGATTTACCGAGGTGTTATCGATAGGGATGCTGATTAAATGGATCAGGGTCAGCCCCAGGCCAATGGCGATTGGAGCAAAGCCTAACGGAGCCAATTTATCGGTAGCCCCCATGATAATGAACAGGAAGAACGCGGTCAGGAGTACCTCGGCGATCAGTACTGATTGCAGGCTGTAACTACCTGGCGAGCCTTGAGCACCGTAGCCGTTGGCGGCGAAGCCGGACATTGGATCGAAGCTGGGGCTGCCGCTGGCGATCAGAAAAAGGGCACCGCCGGCGAGTACGCCACCGATCAGTTGGGCAAGAATGTAGGGCACGAGTTCGTGTGCGTTGAATCGTCCGCCAGCCCACAAACCCAGGCTGACCGCAGGGTTGAGGTGGCAGCCGGAGATTGGCCCGATGGCATAGGCCATCGTCACGACAGTCAAGCCAAAGGCTAGAGAAACACCAAGAAGCCCAATGCCTTGAGCAGCGAAAATGGCACTGCCACAGCCGCCGAAGACAAGCCAGAACGTGCCGATGAGCTCGGCATTCAATTTACGAAACATGCATCCTCCAGTTTTTAGTCCATACGCCCCGAATGGGCGCATGGATGCTAGATGGGGAGGGGGAGTTTCGGTATGGGACTGGTCTTGAAAGTGAAAGTAGTCGCGTTTGTTTTCTGATCTTGTGCGACAAGGCGCGTAGAAGTTTTCGACGTAATCGGCTATCCACATTTCTAAAGGCAAGAGCAGAGTCGTCGCTCTTTGTCTCAGCTATAGTTACTAGATTGAATGCTGGCCAAGTGTGTTCTTTTCGCTGAGGGCGTGAATCATTAATTGGACAAGAATAAATGGATTTCCAGACGAATCTTATGGTTGCGAGGCAGGGATTGAGCGATTCTGGCGCTCGCTCGGTTACCTGTTTGAGTAGCAAGCACAGGGGGACAGGTAACCATGGCGGATCCCGGTTGTGGTATTTACGCAATCGGGGTTTTTTATCTGCACGATTTTCACGTATATCTACTTGGCAGCGATCATGGGTTGATTGGGCAGAAGGCGAGAAGGGGGGGGCTGGCTAAGTATTAAGTTGTCCACTGGCTGGGCCATGCAGCTATTGTCCTCTGGCTTTTCAGTTGTCTATTATAGCATGTAGTTTTCTGCAAAAAAGCAAGCTGTGCCTCTCTCCTTGTTCAGTTTGACAATAATTCAATGCGGGCTTTTTACCAAGCTTGTGGAATATTACGCCCTCTGATTGCTCGCCCGCATCCCATAGTGAGAAATGGTCCCAGTTGATGTTTGAGAGTTTGTCGCCGCGGTAAACTAATGATATCCCGGTAACGGAGTTTTGGTGAGCGTCCATGTTTATTGTACGAATTTCAGCGTGAATGGTGACACTTGGGTGGAAGGAAGCCATGACCTTGGAAATTGCCATCAAAATTTGCCTGGCGGCCTGAAATAATTCGACAATCCAGACGCTGTCATCGCTTATGCGCCTTGGTGTGTAAACGACAGTAATCACGCGATCGTGCTCGAAGGTGACTTTAGAAATCAGATTGCTCGCATTTTTTATGCGGTGTTTTAGCAACATTTCACGTCTTTCTTGCGAGTCAGCATTGACAGGGTATGTGGGTTCACTTATGTCACCAGCCATAAGCCTCAATGATACGGCGGAAAAGATGGTTATGGCAGTGATTCCAGCTAGCAAGAATTTTTTCATGAGCGTGCGCATCTAGTTTCTGGCTGTTTTCTTGATAGGCTCTGTAGCGCCCGTTTATTCGTTTTGGCTGGTTCTTTCTATCCATTCAGGTTATTTGGCTTTTCGATTAAGAAACAGTGTAAAGGGGCGTTGGATAGAACTGGCAGGTGAAAATCCGGTGATTGCATGGAGTCAACTACCTGGATTTGTTTTGGAATGTCTTGGATTCATATTCGGAGACTCGAATCGGCTAAAAAATAAGAGTGGTAGACTCGAGGAGGGGCCATATTAAAAATATAAGATTTGTCCTAATTGGCTGTTCGCGCGTAATTAGATGCATACTCGCCCGAGTGGCGTTTGGCCATTCGCCCGAGGTGTAGCGCGAAGTTGCGTGCTATTGAGGTTAGGGATGGTCTGAAGTAGTCATGTGTTTCTGACTGACTTCGGTCACCGCCGATTTTGAAAGTAATGAGCCGATCCAAACGCTCAGATCACTCACTCATTCCTGGCTTTTTAGCCGCTGCGAGCACCTCGCGGCGGCTATTCCCCACATTACAGGCGCACCTCTCCTGCATTGCTCAGTAAATGTCGGCGGGCCATCCACAGATTCGACAACGCAAACAGCGTCACCAGCTGTGCCGTGTTCTTGGCCAGACCACGGAAACGCGTCTTCACATGACCGAACTGGCGCTTGATCACCCGGAACGGGTGCTCGACCTTCGCTCTGACCTGTGCCTTGGCTTTTCGATCTTGCGCTTGGCTTTGTACAGGGTGCTGCGCTGGCCCAGCTTCTGGTAGGTACTGCGCCGGGCGGCAATCTGCCAAATGACCTGGCGACCTTCATGCTCGGGGCGTTTCTCCACTCCGGTATAGCCGGCATCGGCACAGACCACATTTTCGTCGCCGTGCAGCAGCTTATCGACCTGCGTGACATCTGCCACATTCGCCGCCGTACCCACCACGCTGTGCATCAGGTCTGACTCTTCATCGACGCCGATATGGGCCTTCATGCCGAAGTACCCTTGAATGCCTTTCTTGGCTTGGTGCATTTCCGGGGCGCGCTTGCCGTCCTGGTTCTTTGTCGAACTCGGCGCATGAATCAGCGTGGCATCGACGATGGTGCCCTGGCGCAGCGACAGGCCCCGATTACCCAGATAGCCATTGATCACGCCCAGAATCCCTGCCGCCAGCTCGTGGTTTTCCAGCAGGCGACGGAAGTTGAGGATGGTGGTTTCGTCGGGAATCCGCTCCAGGCTCAGCCCAGCAAACTGGCGCAGAATAGTAGTCTCGTACAGTGCCTCTCCCATGGCCGGATCGCTGTAGCCGAACCAGTTTTGCATCAGGTGAACACGTAGCATCGCCATCAGCGGATAGGCCGGACGACCACCATCACCCTTCGGGTAGTGCTGCTCGATCAGAGCAATCAAACCCTTCCACGGAACCACCCGATCCATTTCGATCAGGAACAACTCTTTACGGGTCTACTTGCGTTTGCCGGCGCACTGTAAGCGTCTGCCCAACACACCTTGCGTGATTAAACGGGCACCCACCTGTGCGGCAGCAGTTCGGTAATTTCACTCGCCCGCTGCGTCGGCAGGCGTGTAAGAACATCCTTCAAGTAAGCATGCGGATCATGCCCGTTGAGTCGCGCCGACTGGATCAAACTCATGATCGCCGCCGCCCGTTTGCCGCTGCGTGACGACCCTGCAAACAACCAGTTCGAGCGCCCAAGAGCCCACGGCCGGATTTGATTGTCGGGTAGTCAGACGTGGTTACCCGCGCCCAGCCCCCTAAGAACCGTGCATGCGAGTTTCCCAGCACACGGCTCAAGCCTCTGCGAAGGCACCTTCAGGCAGCCGGTTATACATCAGCGACATTGGCAAATTGTCCTGCCCTTGGGCAGCGCAGGTGGTAGATCTCAAGATTAGCGGCTGCGTCCGTCCCGCCATGACCTAGCTTCACAGTATGGCGACTGTGCCACGGTGTGTCTTTGGTCACCGGCTTGAAGCAGGCGCAGTACCTGCCGCCCTGTTGCGCCCATATCCGATACAGCTTGGCTCGACCTTTTACGTAAGTGAGCATCCTCTTGCCCCAGCGGGATTCGAAGTATTCACCCCATGTAGGGTCGTGAGGGTTGGCGGCAGCCTTAATCTTAATATGTCGCACAATCGGTGTGTCTTAGGCGTCTACTAACGTGTACTGACGCTTCCGACCATCGACGGATTTTTCAGTACACGAGAACACCCAACGGCGCGCCCCTTGTACTTTGAAATACCGATCCTTCACCCATCGGCGTGTCTTGCGAGGGTGGCGACGTACCGCCCATCGCCAGAGCATTTCCCACACTGCGCTGTCCACCTGGTTGAAGACCTTCTTGGCAACGACATGACTGTGATAGTTCGCCCAGCCCCGTAGAGCCGGGTTGAGCAAACCTATCAAGTTAGCCTGTCGTATCGTTTTGTTGGTCTTGATCAACTCTCGCAGCTTGACAAGTAAAGCCCCGATGTTCGCCTTGGACGGCTTGATCAGGAGCTTGCCGTTGTACTTGCGCAGGTTCCATCCGAGGAAGTCGAACCCGTCCCCTATGTGCGTTATCTTGGTTTTTTCCGGAGAGAGGACAAGTCCACGTTCTGCCAGAAATTCAACCACGGCGGGCCTGACTTCATTCTCCAGCCATTCTTTCGAGCAACCAGTGATGATGAAATCATCTGCATAACGCACCACGCGCATTTTTCGGGCTGTCCACTTCGCGTTGGGAAACCTCTTTGCCAGCATCGCTTCCAACCCATCCAGCGTCATGTTCGCCAGCACAGGGGATATGATGCCTCCCTGTGGGGTTCCGGCGTGGCTGGGGAATAGCTGCTTTTGGTAGACATAACCAGCCCGGAGCCATTTCTACAAAATCGCCTTATCCATGGGGATGTTGGCGATCAACCAGTCATGGCTGATATTGTCGAAACAGCCTTGAATGTCGCCCTCTAACACCCACTCCGCGTTTGCTTTTCGTGACAGCACACCAAAGCACTGTGCGGAGGCATCCGCAGTTGAGCGTTCCGGCCTGTATCCATAAGAGTTCGGGTCGGCGGTGGTCTCCGCTATCGCGTTCCAGAGCCAGCAAATGAAGCGCCTGCATGGCTCGGCATTTCATCGCGGGAATTCCGAGAGGTCTAGTCTTACCGTTTTTCTTCGGAATGAGGACTCTCCGAAGCGGAAGCGGCGAGTAGCCTCGCCGCTTCAACGACTCTATCGCAGCGATCTTGGCCCTAGGCGTATTCCAAGTGACCTTGTCCACACCGGGAGTATTTTTGCCTTTGTTTTCAGACACACGTTTCACGGCTAAAGCTTTGCCGCTGAACGAGTGAGTCAGCAGCCATTGCAAGGCTCTCGCCTTGTTATGCCTGCCGTCTTGTACAGCCTTCACAATACGCGCTTGCAGCCCTTTGACACGACGTTGCACGGCGATCCAATCGATGCCGTCCCACGACGTGCCGGAAGGTGCACACGCCGATGCCGCTGCGTTCATTTGCTCTCCTTCCGTTGAAAGGGTTCTACCAACTCTCGTGTGAAGAGAGACCATTAGGACGTCTGCCCGCTTTCGCGTGAAGTAATGTTTCAACTTCTATCCAACCCATTACAGGATGGCGTTCGCTTTTTCCTCGTTCCTTCGCCCGCACCGCCATGGGCAGTTTTTACAAACGGCTTTCCCTGACGGGAGCGATACGGGATTTCCACGTTCCGCCTACTGAAGTGCGTCGGATTAGGTGCCTGCTATCGACCGGGAGGCATGTGGGTCACGAGTGCGTAGTCGAAAGACGCAATTCCCACCTCCATTACCATTTTGGTTCGAGCGTGTAAGCCATTTCCGCTCGTTCAACTTAACGATCGTTGCGCAGATTCACATGCGTTCACCATACCGACTATCTAGCCCTTGTCCGGCTATGGCTGCCAGAAGGGGGCGCCTCTCACGATTGGTACCCCGCACCTTGCGGTGCCTCGTTCCATTGTCGAAAGCGCTCTTGATTCAGCCTTCTAGATTCACCCGGTGACACGGGTGGTTCCCGCTGCGGGGAACAACTTCATTAAGCGACCTCGTGTCGCACCTCGCACCAGTTATTGTCGAAGGGCACAGCACCGTCATCGAGATAGCGCGTCAGCGCCATCCAGCGTTTGAGGCTGTAATCCAACGCTTTGGCGATGGCTGATCCCTCAGGCACAAGTTGCCTCTGGGCGATCATCCAGTTATGAAATGCGCCGATGATCGGCGCTGCTTTTTCCTGCCGTATTCGCTGTCGGACACCCGGTTCCAGCTCGCGGACTTCTCGTTCAACTTCGTACAAGGCCGCGATGTAGTGCAGCGCTTTTTCGGCGATCTGGCTTTTGTTGGTCGCGTGCAAGTCGAAGAACTTGCGGCGTGCATGGGCTATACAGCCGATCTCCGTGACGCCCAGTTCAAAGCCTGCCTTGTAGCCAGCGAAGTCGTCGCAGACCAGCTTGCCGTTCCAGTGGCCAAGGAGGGCTCGGGCATGTTCGCCAGCGCGGCTCGGACTGAAGTCATAAACGACCGCCGCCAGATCGGAGAACCGGCTGGTGGCATAGGCCCAGACATAAGCGCGATGAGTTTTCTTCGCGCCAGGCGTCAGCATTTGTACCGGCGTTTCGTCGGCGTGGACGAAGCCGTGCGTTAGCACGGCTTCGCGCAGCGCATCAACCAGCGGCTGTAATTGCACGCCGCAGTTGCCCACCCACTGCGCCAAGGTCGAACGGGCGATGGGCAGCCCGGCGCGGCCAAAGATTTTCTCTTGGTGATACAGCGGCAGATGGTCGGCGAACTTGGCCACCATGATGTGAGCCAACAGGCCTGCGGTCTGGATGCCTTTGTCGATGACGTGCGCCGGTACCGGCGCCTGTATCAGCGTTTCGCACTGTTAGCAGGCCCACTTTCCATGGATGTGGCGCTCGACGGTGAACACGCCTGGCGTGTAGTCGAGCTTTTCGCTGGCATCTTCGCCGATGCGCTTGAGGGCGCAGCCGCACCGGCAGTGGCTGTTGTCCGGTTCGTGATGGATCAGCGTGCGAGGAAACTGTGGTGGCAGCGGTGCGCGCTTGGCGTGCTGGCGCACTTTGCCTTCGACAGGTGCCGGTTGCAGCGCCTCAAGTTCGGCTTCGATAGCGGCGATATCTGTATCGATCAAGTCGTCGAGCAGGCTGGCTTGATCCGGGCTCAACTGCTCGCTGCGCTTGGCAAACTTGAAGCGTTTGAGTGGCGCGATCTCGTGGGCCGGTTTCTCGTTGACCGACTTGTGATGAGTGATTTGCTTGTCCATCGTCTCGATGCGCTGGATCAACTGCGCTGCCAAGGCACGCAGTTCTTCAGGGTTTAATTGATCGAGATTCGGATGCGAAGTCATGCCGCCGATTTTGCCAGAGAGGGCAAGTGGCGGCGATAGACTGATGGGCCAATTGCGCCGGCAAGCGCGCCATGGCAGACGAGTTAGAGTACCGTGATGGCTCCTCCGGAACCGACGCGTTGCCAAGGTAAACCGAGCACTAAGGCTTGAAGTTGCTCTGCATCCAACTCAACCTAAGAACCGTGCCGCACGCCTGGCCAAAAGAAACGACCTTGATTCAAGCGCCGGGCAGCCAACCAAATCCCCACACCGTCATGCACCAGCACTTTTATACGATTGGCGCGGCGGTTGGCGAACAGATAAGCACAGTGCGGCTTCGCCGCACCGAACACCGCGACAACTCGCGCCAGCGCGGTTTCAGTGCCGGCGCGCATATCCATGGGCTCGATGGCGAGCCAGATGATGTCGATGCGGATCATCGCAGCAGGTCTCGCAGGAAAGCGAAACATGTCGCTGCATTTTCTGCTGGCCAGCTCACCACGACTACGCCTTTTGAATGAGGCACTTCGATTCGAATCGTGGCCGGAAGAACTTGAGGGGCCGCTGTCGAAGACAATGCCTTGACCGGAATAAAGGCAGTTTGCAGTGCCAGGTATTTTCTGCCCATGCACCCGAATCCATTTATGGACGAGGTTGGCATTGAGGTTGTGGGTCAAGGCGACATTGGCAATCGAGGTGTCAGTCTGCGCACACTCGGCGATGACCTGGCCTTAAAGGACTTGGAATAGGAACGGCGTTCTTGTGGCATGGGCGTCTGCTTAAAAAGGCTAAAAATGGTGTCCACTTAATTAAGTGGACACCATCGCCTTAAGCGATGGCATCAGGAAGGTGTGTTGCCCGGACGGTTAGTGCGCCAGTTAAAGCTGGTGGAGGATAGTCGATGAAAGTTCGATACTGGTAAGAAATGGCGAATCAACCAGACCCCGAGTCATGCATGTTGCACCGTGAGGTGCAGGGTGAAGCGTTGACAGGGGAAACCGATGGGCCAGCCATTGAGCCGCGTAATCAGGAATTCGGGATGCCGATGCTGTTAACCGAAGCAGAAGGCAATACGGAGCATTGCGATATACGCCAGTCATGCTCTGATCCTGCGCGGTCGGAGACCCTGTGCACGTCGGGAAGTCCTTCGCACAGAAACTGGGAGATCTCAGCGGTGCCCAGTGCGCACGCATCGGGCGGAGCAGGAAAGGCCAAAAGCCGTAACCCTGCTGTCCACGTCGCAGAGAAGTCGGATGCGTCCGTAGTACCTGAGAAGCCATCGAACAAAGGGCCTGGCCCGGCGGAGATAGTGGAGGAAAGGGACGTAGCCAAGGGAAACACCGACAAACCCCTCGCACCCCGGACACTGAGCCGGATCAGTTGCGCGTCGATGGGACTTGAAGTTGTACGTGTAGCAGCCCGAAGGAACAAGGGCATGCAGTTCACGGCATTGCTGCACCACATCACACCGCAGTTATTGGCGCAGAGCTTCTATGCACTTCGTCGCGATGCTGCGGTGGGAGTGGACGGCATGTCGTGGCGAGAATACGAGGAAGGTCTTCTCCAGCGGGTGAGCAATTTGCACGCAAGACTCCACAGTGGAGCTTATCGGGCAACGCCATCGCGGCGGGTCTACATTCCCAAAGCCGATGGCAGGCAACGCCCGTTGGGCATTGCCTCTCTGGAGGACAAGATCGTGCAGCAGGCAGTCGTTACCGTTCTGAATGCGATCTATGAAGAGGACTTTCTGGGATTCTCGTATGGGTTTCGGCCGGGACGTAGCCAGCACGATGCGCTGGATGCGTTGACGGTCGCGCTCAAGGGCCAGAAGGTGAACTGGATATTGGATGCGGATATCACGTCGTTCTTTGATGAGATCGACCATGAATGGATGCTGATGTTTCTAGGACACCGGATTGCAGACCGGCGCCTGCTCGGGCTCATCTGCAAATGGCTTCAGGCGGGAGTAATGGAGGTTGGCCGTAGGGTGGCTGCGACCAAGGGGACTCCCCAAGGCGCAGTGATATCGCCGTTGCTGGCGAATATCTATCTTCACTACGTGCTTGATCTATGGGCAAGGCAGTGGCGCCAGCGGCATGCCCGTGGCGATGTGATCGTTGTGCGCTACGCGGACGACAGCGTGGTGGGTTTCAGGACGCAATGGCAGGCTCAGCAGTTTCTGGTGCAGTTGCAGGAGCGCTTGGCCAGGTTCGGTTTATCCCTCAATGCCTCGAAGACACGGCTGATTGAATTTGGTCGTTTTGCTGCGAGAAATCGTAGGAAGCGAGGCTTAGGTAAACCGGAGACGTTTGACTTCCTGGGCTTCACGCATTGTTGTAGTACCAACAGAAGTGGTGGCTTTCAAATACTGCGGCTGACGGTCAAGAAACGAATGCGTACAACGCTGCTGGCTATTCGGGATGAGCTGAAACGCCGACGTCATGAGCCTGTTCGAGTCGTGGGTCAGTGGCTTACCCGGGTGGTCAGCGGGTACTTCAATTACCACGCCGTGCTGGGGAATCTGATACGTCTTGGTGGTTTTCGTCTGGCGGTATGCCGTCTATGGCGGCAAGCCCTCAAACGTCGCAGCCAGCGTAATCGGCTTCAATGGTCACGCTACGGACGCCTTGTCGACCTCTACATACCTAGACCCAGAAATGCACATCCTTACCCTGAGGGTCGCTTCGCGTCTCATGCCCGAGGCAGTAGCCGTATGCGGTAGATCCGCACGTACGGATCTGTGCGGGGGGTGGCAGGTAACTGCCATCCCTACCGCGACCTGACGCCTTGGCGCTCCTGCTGAACCTGATCGGCCCAGCGGCGCAGGGCCGGCTCGTCGACACCGAGTGAACGGCTGGCTTCGATGTAACTGTAGTTTTGCTTGAGCACGAGGTCGGTAGCCTCGCGTTTGAATTCAGCAGAAAAGGAACGGCGTTTTTTGGTCATCTGACACCTCGATCTGGCGAGCATTCTCACCTAAATGGGTGTCTGGTTTCATTAGACCACTACATGGTTTCATTAGGCCACTGCAGGGGGATTCATGGGGCTTTTTTGGGATTGATCCTATTTTGATAGGAGAGGGCGAAATATAGCCTGAGCAAGCTTGTAAATGCTCAGCGCCCTTGTCTGATCCGGTGGCGCCCCCTAAAAAGGTAACTCTGTGTGAAAATGGTTAAAGCTAGTGTTTCTGTTGTGGACAATTCAACTGTCACTCTAACGCGTGATCTCTCTCAGTCTCACGATAAGCTGGTTCGAATTCAGGCAATTAAAGGTGGTAAATACATTCTTTCCACCGGCGAGCGTGGTTTCGCGCCGGAGAAAATTGTTGTCAAGCGTGTAGGTAAGGATTTGCACGTATCGCTTGAGGGTGAGGACCCGGATGCACCTCGGCTCATTATTGAAGACTTCTATGAGTTCGAAGGTCAGCTCATCGGCATGTCTCAGGACTCCACCTATCACCCTTATGTGGTGGTCGACGCGGAGGGCGGACTCGAAGCTGCATTTCTGCAGGATGGCATTTCTTCGCCGCTTACTCTGGATCGTGCGAGCCTTGCTGGATTTGAGCCGAGTTCATTTGCTGTGTCTGGCAGTCTTTTATCGACTTCGGCGTTTTCGCTTGGTGCTTTGGGGTTGTTGGG
>Ga0207428_10001037_pt1 | contig 30620 bp, 32 predicted proteins | sample RhiMethybrSRZTD1_FD_187600 | JGI IMG/M metagenome (GOLD analysis project Ga0207428, IMG submission 187600) | Populus rhizosphere microbial communities from Tennessee, USA - Rhizosphere MetaG P. TD hybrid SRZTD1 (SPAdes) (version 3) | ecosystem: Host-associated > Plants > Roots > Rhizosphere >...
TCCGCCGACCAGGCGAGCAACTGATCACGCTCGGCACTGGACAACATGAACTCACCGGCCATCACCGAACTCAGCATACGAACATTATAGAAACTAACAACGCTTAATTCGGGTGTGACACACTAGTGCCCTGGAAGGGAAGTTCCTTGGCGCTTGGCGACGTTCAGGGCGTGCATCGCAAGGCCGACGAGGGAGGGATACCGGGTCGTATCCCGACCGAGGAGAACGCCGCGAGGTGCGTGCCTGGGCGCCGCGAAGCGCCAAGAGATTTCCCTTCCAGGGCACTAGTACTGAGCGTCGTACGAATTAGCTGTCGGCACCGCCTGCAACGGCCGGAATGATCGAGATCCTGGTGCCCTCGGTGACCTTGGCATCGAGGCCGCCTATGAAACGCACGTCGTCGTCACCGACGTAGACATTCACAAAGCGACGCAGTGCGCCCGCGTCGTCGAGGATTCGCGCCCGGATGCCAGGATGACTGTCTTCCAAGGAATTCAGGACCTCGGCCAGCGTGCTGCCATCGGCGCTCACCTCTCCTGCGCCGCCGGTATAGGTGCGCAGGATCGTCGGAATGCGGACCGTGGCACTCATGAGTTCCTTTCCTTCCAGAAGTCGATGAAGGCCTCGTAGCGCGGCGGGATTGTGATGTCGGGTCCGACGCGGGCGGCAACCGCGTCGAGAGTCTTCAACCCGTCACCGGAGTTGATCACGACTGTCTCGCCCTCCGGGTTCAGCACGCCGTCGGCGAGCAGTTTCGCGGTGACGCCGACGACGACCCCACCCGCTGTCTCGGCGAAGATGCCCTCAGTACGCGCCAGGCGCTGGATATTCGCCACCAGCGTGTCGTCATCGACGTCGGCGACCGCGCCGCCGGTACGGCGGACCACGTCGAGCACGTAAGGACCATCGGCCGGATTGCCAATGGCCAGCGACTTCGCAACAGTGTCCGGCTTCACCGGTGCCACGAAGTCCTGTCCGGCACGAAAGGCCTGAGCCACCGGCGAGCAGCCAGTAGCCTGCGCGCCGAAGATCACGAACGGCTTGTCCTCCACGAGCCCGAGCTTGATCAGCTCGCGAAAGCCTTTGTCGATCTTGGTTAGTTGCGCACCGGAGGCAACTGGGACAACGACCTGATCGGGAAGTCGCCAGCCAAGCTGTTCAGCGATCTCATACCCCAGGGTCTTGGAGCCTTCGGCATAGTAGGGCCGCACATTGACATTCACGAACGCCCAGCCCTCTTCCTCAGCCGCGATTTCACTGGCGAGCTTGTTGACGTCGTCGTACGTGCCTTCGATGGCGATCAAGGTGGTGTCGTAGATCGCCGAGGCCAAGATCTTTTGCTTCTCGAGATTGTGCGGCACGAGAACGACCGATTTGATGCCGGCCCGAGCAGCGGCCGCCGCAACAGCGTTGGCGAGGTTGCCAGTGGAGGGACAGGCCAGGACCTGCAGTCCCAGCTCGCGGGCCGCTGAAAGCGCCACAGCGACAACGCGGTCCTTGAAGGAGTGCGTCGGATTGCCCGAGTCATCCTTGACCCAGAGTTGTTTCAGACCAAGATCATCCGCAAGATTGCGGGCATCGACCAGCCGGGTGAAGCCGGGGTCGGTGGAGCGAAATGTGGCGATGTCGGCTGGGACCGGCAACAGCGGGGCATATCGCCAGATGCTCCGCGGGCCCGCCTCGATCCGTTCTCGACTGATTTGCGGAAACTCGTAGCCGACCTCGAGCGGACCGAAGCACTCGGTACAGGCGTAGAAGGGCCCGAGCGGTGCGTTCGCCCCGCATTCCCGACAGATCAGGTGCGTGGCATTTCCGAAGGCGCCGGCCCGGACGCCGTGAGCGGGAGCTGGATCGGTGTCGACCACCGCGGTCATCATCAAGTCCTTCATCATCTTTCTCAGCCGACTTTCGACTGAGCCGGAGTTGGCACCGTTTCTGACCTATCAGTCGGTTGCCGGGGAGTCCTCGGGCCGGTCCCTCGTCCCCTCTGGATGAACACGGCTCAGCGTAGAGGGCGGTGACGAACCACGCACGTGGATTCCGCATCCTGGGAACAGTGTCCGCATTGTGGAGCGCCAGCCGTATGCGCGCCGTGGAACTCTGTCAGTTCAGATGACCAGAAGCATCCATGCTGTCAGCATGGGAGCCGTGAAAGCTGGCGGGCCGACAACGGGGTGGCAGTGGGTGCGCTTCGCCGGCAACTTCATCAACCTCAGCACGATCGTCGGGCTCGGAGTGGCGAAAATCGGCCGCGCCACCATCAGGCGGGGACCACATGGGCTGTTTCTCGGCGAGGGCTACCATCTCAGATTTCCGATCGCTGGGGCATTCACGATCGGCAATGTCGTCACGACAAGCAGCACGTGGGACAAGATGCTTGGCCGGTACCCGTACTTGATCAAACATGAGGAGGTCCACAGCTGGCAGTACTTCTACTGCCTTGGATTGCCCTACTACATCCCGTACGTGATCTTCATGGCCTGGTCAGTGTTGCGCACCGGCGACCGGGCGGCACGGAACTTCTTCGAACGTCAAGCCGGTTTGGCCGCGGGGGGCTATATCGACTACCCGGTCCGGCCGATCGGAGAAGGACTTCGGGCCGTCGTGGGAAAGCTGAAACTCACTCGATCGTGAGGTCGATGCCCAATCTCTTCGCGGAGCGGTTACGCTGCCGGGTCGCGCGCAGCCGCCGCAGCCGCTTCACGAGCAGCGGATCTTGGGCGAGTGCCTCCGGCTTATCGATCAAGGCGTTCAAGACCTGGTAATAGCGCGTCGCCGACATCTGAAACTTGTCACGGATCGCCTGCTCCTTGGCACCGGCGAACTTCCACCACTGTCGCTCGAACGTGAGAATCTCCGCATCCCGGGTGCTCAACTCGCCAACCGGCTCTCTACCGTCCTGCTGAGGACTCGAAGCGACGATCATAGGCTCATCGTAGATCGAAATTACATCGATGTCATTCGTGGCATCACCGGATTCGGCGTCAACTGACATCGAATCGGTTACGGTTCGCCACACCCGGAGCAAGATAGCCGCTGACAGCAGACTCGGCTAGTCGACACCCTCCCCAGCGACTTGTTGTTGGATGGAATCGTGGCGCATCTCACGGGCTGGGGCATTCTTGCCACCGGGCACATCGCATCGGTGTTTGCTCGTGATCTTGCCCTGCTGCCCGACGAGGCGCGGCTGGTTGCAGTCGGCTCACGCAGCCTCGAGAGGGCGATGGCATTCGCCGCTGATCATGGCATCCCTCGCGCCTACGACACTTACGCCGAGTTGGCCGGCGATCCCGATGTCGACGTGGTCTACGTCGCCTCGACGCACCATGATCATTTCGCCTCCGCCAAGTTATGCCTCGAGGCGGGAAAGTCCGTACTGATAGAGAAGCCGATGACCACCAGCCCGGCCGACACCGCGGCATTGATCAATCTGGCGACGGACGGCGGACTGTTCTTGATGGAGGCGCTCTGGACTCGAACCAACCCGCTGCTCCGCAAAGCGGCCGCACTGGCAGCCGCAGGTGATCTTGGTGACATTCGGCACGTTTCGGCCGACTTCGGCTTCGCGTTTCGGGGTTCGCGGACACATCGATTGCTCGACCCGGCACTGGCCGGCGGTGCCATCCTCGACGCCGGCGTGTATCCGCTGCATGTGGTGAACCTCTTCCTAGGTGAGCCGGCCGATTTGGTCGGCTTCGGGAGCCATGCGGCCACTGGAGTGGACAATCACGCCGCTGCCGTACTCAGCTACCCGGCGACGGTAGATCGCCCTGTAGCTACCGCCACGGTTATCTGCTCCTTGGAGGCCGACCTCCCTACGGGCCTCCAGGTGTACGGCAGCTCCGGTCGGATCATGATCAACGACTTCTTCATCCGACCGAAACAGATGCTGGTCTACCGCGGGCATCATCGTGACATTGCACCTGAGGTCCTGGTGACGCAGTGGCCCGGCGGCGGCTATACCTTTCAGGCGCAGGAGGTAATGCGCTGCCTACGGGCTGGCGAGGCGGAGTCTCCAATGGTGCCCTGGCGCGATTCGCTGGCCGTGGCGCGTACGCTCGCCCTTTGGCAAGCAGCGATTCGTGATGCCATGCCACAGCAGCACGACACGCCACAGGAGGAATCAGGATGGAGCGGCTGACCGGGGTCATCCAGCCGTACGCCTGGGGATCGCTGACTGCTATTCCGGAGTTTCTTGGTGTGGAATCCACCGGGAAGCCGCATGCCGAGCTCTGGTTTGGGGCGCACCCGCTGGCGCCTTCCATGCTGGAGGGCGAGCCCTTGGACAAGCTGGTCGCTCAGGACCCGGTCGCGTTGGTGGGCGGGGCCTCCGTCGAAACTTTCGGGCCGCGGCTCCCCTTTCTGCTCAAGGTGATCGCCGCTGCGCAGCCGCTGTCTTTGCAGGCCCATCCCTCACGCAGGCAGGCCGAAGCTGGCTTTGAGCGTGAGCAGGCAGCAGGCATACCACGTGATGCGCCAAACCGGAGCTACCGTGACGGCTGGCCTAAACCAGAGTTGTTGTGCGCATTGTTTGAAACCGACGCGCTCTGCGGCTTCCGCGAACCGAGTGAAACCTACCGATTGTTTGAGCGGCTTGGCGCTGCCAGCGCTCTTGAACTTGTGCAACCGTTGGCCGATGTCGCTGTTTCCGCCGAGGAACGCTTAGCCGCGGTGTTCGCGCGGCTGCTACGGCTGACGCCCGAGCAGCGTTCGGTGATAGCCGATGTGGTGCGTGCCGCAGAATCGCTGGACAGATATGACGATGTGGCCTCGTTCGCGCGTACTGCATGCGAGCTCAATACGCACTATCCGGATGATCCGGGGGTGCTGGCTGCCCTGCTGATGAACAGGATCACCCTGCAGCCAGGCGATGCCCTCTACATGCCGGCCGGGAACTTGCATGCCTACCTCAGCGGCGGCGGGGTAGAGATCATGGCCAACTCGGACAATGTGATGAGGGGCGGCCTGACACCGAAGTACATCAACGTCGACGAGCTACTTGCGATCTTGGACTTCACCCCCGGCTTCCCCGGCTTGATCACTCCTGTCGAGGAGTCACCGGGGGTGTGGCGCTATCCCACGCCGGCACCTGAGTTTGCACTCTGGCGGATCCAGAGTGAGGGCGAGCCGGTCGGGGTTCCTGGATCCGGTAGCGGGCGCATACTGCTCGTGACCGATGGTGACCTCACGGCCACCTCTCTGACGACGAAGATTGATCTAGTACGCGGCCAAGCCGCCCTGCTGAGTGCAGGTGAAGAGGGAACCGTGACTGGCCGTGGCAGGGCATTCGTTGGCGGTCCTGGAGTCTTCTGATCCCCAATCTTGGATAGGCTTCCCGGCATTGCTGGCGTGGCGCAATCGGTAGCGCAGCTGTCTTGTAGATAGTCGAGGCACCTTATGCCGGTCCCTCACGGGCTAGAACGGCTCCAGGGCATCAGTGCCAGTGCCAGCAGCTCTCGCCATTACCTCCAGCGGCACACGAGGCGGTCCTGACTGTGGAGCCGATCAAGCAGTTGCTGGAGCCGCCATCGCGGCGTGCGATGGCGGAGGAGTCTACGGCGCGCATTTCCCCAAACAGCACCCAGAAGAGAGCTGGTGCTGGCATGATCAAGCAACCTGATCCCGTGACGTGGGTGCTGGTGCGCATCATCGGGGTCTGACCCTGTGCCTGGTGCTGGAAGCCCGAGGCCTGGCTGCGATCTGGCTGGGATGGCTATAGCTCCGACCAAGGAACCACTGAAAGGAACCGAACCATGACCTTTTGGCTATTCCGCAAACCCCGGCTATACCGCATCCTCGCTCCCATGGAACCGCAACCGCGACCCGCACCACGCCGCGTGCAATATCAGTTCGACCGGGTGGGCGAGCAGTTCGACGAGGCGGATCCGGCAGTGGCTCGGCGTGCCGCTCCGACGGAGGAGGAGGAGGAGGAGAGGAACCGTGATGGGTTGGCCGTTCCGCGAAGCGAAGGTCCGAGGTCCACTGCGGTGGACGTTCAGTAAGTTAGAGACCGCCCTCACCGGGGTCCACTGAGATCGGACCGATGACGACCTCCTCGACCGGACGGGTGCGTTCAACCTATCGGGACTGAGCGTGCCTCTGGCGCTGACATTGCAGTGGTGAGCAAAATGCTCGGCCATGCGAGCATCGCGATCACCGCTGATATGTACAGTCACCTGGTCGGTACCATCGCTCAGAAAGCCGTGGACGGGCCGAAACCTGACTGCGCCAAGCGCACACATATATCAGGGTGGACGCCTGATACGGGTATCGTCCTCAGCGGCGAGAGGGGTCTCCGAAAAGGAGAAATAGCCGTCGTGCTGGCGTGGCGCAATCGGTAGCGCAGCTGTCTTGTAAACAGCAGGTTGGGAGTTCGAGTCTCCCCGTCAGCTCTCCCTCGCCAGCTCTCTGACCAGGGCAAACGGGCCTCCCGCCCGTCTCTGGGCCAGTCGTCGTCGTCGTAGGCGTCCCGGACGCCTGGTGTCGATCTCAGCGCAGCCGCTGACTCCAATGGCTTACGCGACGAGGCGCCTACGAAGATCGGGCGGCAGCAACCGGGATGCCTTCATGAGCTGATAGGCCACGACTACGGTGACGGTTTCCGCGGCCAGCAGGCCAATCAGAACGAGGACCTGCGCGGCGCCAGCCTGGATCGGAGTCCCGCCGCCCAACAGCACGCCGACAAAGGCTCCTGGCAGCGTGACCAAACCCACGGTGCGCGTCTGGTCCAGTGCCGGCACGAGGGCCTCTGGCAGTCGACGCTCAACCACCTCGCCGATCGCCATCGGGCGGGGTAGACCGATGGAGAGAAATGCCTCGTAGCTCCCGTGCTCCTCGCGGAGTGCGGCAAAGCACCGTCGACCGGCCAACGACTGCGCCGACATCGATCCGCCGATGATGATGCCAGCCATCGGCACCAGAGCCGCCCCGTTCCAAGGCACCGCGCCCGACAGGAAGATCACCGCTAGAACGGGCACAACGCCGCACCCGATCGCGACGGCGACCCATGGCCAGGCCCGCGGGGCCTCGATACGCCGGGAGGATGTGAAGACTGCGACACTGAACATGAAAGCGGCAAACGCCAAAGACCAGGCCAGCTGGCTGAGGACTGCAGTGATCACCAAAGCGACCACCGCCAGTTGCACAACGGCGCGTACGGCCGCGGTGGCGATGGAGCGCTCGACCTTCAACCGACCCACCAACGAAGCGGCGATGGCCAACATGACCAAGACCACTAGAGCGATGACGAGCGGCAATCCCGGCTGATGGGTCACAACTCAGTCTCCCAGCAGGCGGTGGGACAGCCGAGATGGTCAAACTTCGGCGGCGAAACCGGAATGGTACGACCCCTACCTCCAATCAATCAGTCCACGCGCATGCTGCCCTCTTCACTGTGTGGCGGGCGCGCCTTCCGTAGCTAGCCGGGCTCGGCAGGGCCGCCGCAGGTGAGAACGTACAGGGTAGAAAGGTGAGGATGTCGAGCACCGAGCCGAGCCAGCCAAAACGATCGTGAAGCTGCGCATGGGACCTGCTGGACGCCTTCTTCGCCGACAAAGTCAGGACCCTTGGAGGACACCGTGAGTGCATCCACCGCCGGGAATAGCGGCGGGATCGTGGTCGCCGGGGCGGGCTACGCCGGGCTGCACGTCGCCTTGCGACTGACGGCCAGGCTGCGCAACAACCCCGCGGCGGAGCTGACCCTGATCGACCGGCACGACTACCACCAGGCGCTGACCGAGCTGCCCCGGGTAGCCGCCGGCACCCGCGCCGCCGACGCCGTGCGCTTCCCACTCCAGGACGTGCTGGACGAGCGGGTCCGCTTCGTCCAGGCCGAGATCAGCGGTTTCGACCTGCCCGGGCGGCAGTTGCTCACCGACGCCGGGCCGATCGGCTGGAGCCGGCTGGTGCTGGCGCTCGGCAGCCGACCAAACGACTTCGCCATCCCCGGCCTGGCTCAGCGCGCCCTGTCGCTGTACTCGGCAAGCGATGCCGAGCGGGTGTGGGCGGCAGTCAACAGGGCGTTCGATGACGCTGCGGCCGTCGCCGACCCCGACCGGCAGCGCCGCCTGGCGACCGTGGTGGTCGGCGGCGGCGGCGCCACCGGGGTCGAACTGGCCGGCGAGCTGGCCGAGATGCTGCCCGAGGTGGCCGGCGGCCACGGGCTGGCGTCCGACCGGCCCACCGTGCTGCTTGTCGAGGCAGGCCCCACCATCCTGGCCGGCTCCTCGCCCCAGCTGATCGACAATGCCACCAGGATCCTTTCTGACCTGGGCGTGGAGGTCCGCACCAACGCAATGGTCGCGGCCGCGACCGAGGAGGGCTTCCGGCTCAAGGGCGGCCAGCTGGTGGAGGGCGGCGTGTTCGTCTGGGCAGGTGGGGTGAAGGCGCCCGAGCTGGTGATGGGTTCGGGCTTGCCGATCGGCCACAACGGCCGCGTCAAGGTCGACCGGTACCTGCGGGTACTGGACCATCCGGAGGTCTACGTCGCCGGCGACCTTGCCTCGGTGGTGGATCCGCGCAGCGGACATGTGCTGCCGCCGCTGGCGCAGGTGGCTCTGGAGGAGGGCGAGACCGTGGCCCGCAACCTGGACGCGGAGCTGGAGGGCCGACCGCTGGAGGCGTTCACCTTCCATGACAAGGGGTTCGTCGTCTCGGTCGGGACCCGCCGCGGGGTCGCCGACATTGCCGGCATCAGCAGCGGCGGGCGCCTGGCCCACCTGCTCAAGGACATCATCGAGTGGGAGTACCGCCAGTCCGTCACGCATTTGCGCGGCTGGGACCCGTTAGCCCGGTGACCGCTGGGTATGGAGAGATCTTCCGCCGGTCACGGCGCCAAGACGCGGCTTACCCAGGACTCGCGGGCCTGCACGGCTGTGCGCGACACCGCCGCCTTCGGCACGATCGTCTGGAACCCGTGGAAGCCGCCCGCCCAGATGTGGAGCTCGGCGCTACCGCCCGCCTCCCAGATCCGGCCCGCAAGGGCGACGGCCTCGTCGCGGAACACCTCGACGCTCCCCGCCTCGATGTAGGCGGGCGGCAAGCCCGCCAGGTCGGTCGCGCGTGCCGGTGCCGCGTAGATCGACACGTCGGCGGTGCCGCGGCGATCGCCAAGCAGCGCCGTCCATCCGGTCTCGTTGCTGGTGCGATCCCAGATCCCAACGCCGTCTATCTGCTGCGCTGAGACGGTCTCGTTCCGATCGTCGAGCATCGGCCACATGAGCAGCATCGCGGCCGGCAGCGGCCTACCGCGATCGCGGGCGAGCAGCGTCGTCCCGATGCCGAGCCCACCTCCGGAGCTCTGGCCACCGATGAGCACACGTCGCGGGTCGAAGCCGAACACATCAGCGTGGCCGACGAACCACTCGAGCCCCGCGTAGCAGTCCTCAACGGGCACCGGGTCGGGGAACTCCGGTGCGAGACGGTAGTCAACGGCAGCCGCGACGGCGCCGTACTCGAGGGCCCATTCGACGAGCATCGGTGCGACCGCCCATCGACTCCCGCCGACCATGCCGCCACCGTGGATGAGATAAACGCCCGGACCGGCCGCACCCTCGTGGCCACTGCGCCGCAGCACCGTGACGACGATCTCGCCGCCACCGTGACCTGTCACCGGGTGGTCAGTGACCTGGACCGGTCGCCCCGCGATGACCTCGTCGAGCGACGACGACGAACGCGCGGTCGCCGCTCGGAACTCCGCAATGGAATCAGGCTGGAGCGTGGTGAAGAACGCGGGCGCCGCGTCGAGTGCGGCTTCGAGCTCAACGTCGAACGGTGGACGGGCACGCGTGGTCATCTCGATCCTCCTGTCCCGATCGCTGCTATCTGACTGATGCTCCATCATCGTCGGGGCCGCCGTCGAGCAGGACATCGTGGGCATGCGCCGCCGGCCGCCAGCGCCGAGATATCGGCTCTTTCCGCTTCCGCGCTGTATGCCTTCCTATGCCGCGTCATCCGGGCATCATGGGAGCACTGCCAAGGCTTGACGTAGCACCTCGAGGCTTCGCTCCCAAGCACCGGCCTCCTGCTCGTCCATCCTCGGCTGAAGTGGCTTGCCCGCACCCTCGGGACCGAGCACGCACGGCAAACTGGCGCAGACCCGATCGGCGACGCGGACCGAGACGGGAACGATTCGGCCGTGGTCTCGAACGATGTTGCGCACCAGTGCCGAGACTGCAAGTCCGATCGCGTCCCATGTCGAGCCCTTGAGTTCGCGCACGCGATATGCAGCAGTTAGCACCGTGTCGGCAATCGTTGCCAGCCGCTCGACGGACAGGTCGACGCCCGTCTGCCGAGCGAACTCGTCCAGTGTGAGGCCGGCGATAGTTGCCGAACTGAAAAGCAGCACAGCGGAGTCGCCGTGCTCGCCCACGACCCATGCATGCACCGAAGCTGGATGTACGCGGCAGACCGAGGAAAGCTCCCAGCGAAGCCGCCACGTGTCGAGCGATGTGCCGGAGCCGATCACATCGACCATGCGTCCTGCCCAGCGCCGCGTGAGGTACTCCGTGAGGACATCGAGCGGACTCGTCGCCACGAGACAGACACGAGGAAGTCCACCCACCTCGACATGCCCGGCGACCTCCTCGCAGATAGCGAGATTCGCCCGTGTCAGGTCGAGGCGGGTCTGACCGGATGCGGTATGACCACCGAACGCCATAACAAGGACATCTTCGGGTTCGACGGCAGTCAAGGGTCGACCGCGAATCTCGCACGGCTGGAGCATGGGCAACGCGTGACTGAGATCGAGAGCCTCGCCCTCGGCAAAACTCTCGGTTCTGTCATAGATCGTCAATCGTGTGACGAGTCCGTCACGGACGATTGCCCGCGCACACGACGCGCCAACGCGGCCTGCGCCGATAACCCCAACAGTGGTCATGTCAGAGCTGCACGCCTCGTGTTAGCGCGCCGTCTACGACGAGGTTTGTGCCGCTTACCCGGCTGGCTACAGGGCTAGCGAGGAAGACCACCGGTGCGGCGACCTCCTCCGGAGTGCCCATTTGGCCGGTAGGGTTCAGGTTCACTGCTGTCTCGAAGAGGGCCGGGTTGCCGGTCTCGATGCCGTGCCAGACCCCGCCATGGAAGTAGGTGTTCCCGGGCGAGACGGTGTTTGCGCGAATGTTCTTCTCCGCCAGATGGAGCGCGAGACCGTTGATATAGCCGACGATCGCGGTCTTCGCAGTGCCGTAGGGACCCGAGGCGAAATCGGACTCGCGGCCCGAGACACTCGAGATCGCAATGATCGAGGCGGCGTCGCTGTGCTCGAGATATGGCAACGCGGCTCGCACGAGCCGGACGGTGTGCATGAGGTCGACGTTGAAACTGGCCTGCCAGTTCTCCTCTGTGTCCGGGATCGCGAGAGCGCTGACGTTCGCCACGACAATGTCGAGGCCGCCGAAGGCCTCGGCCGACCTCTCGACCCACGCCGCGAGTGCGTCGCCATCACCCACGTCGACGACCGACCCGGTTACGGCACCCCGGCTGCTCAGGTCGTCATTCGCCGCCTCCACGTCGGCGGAATCTCGCGCACAGAAGCCGACCACCGCCCCTTCGTCGAGGAAGGCGCCGACGATGGCGCGCCCGATGCCACGCGTCCCTCCCGTCACCAGTACTCGTTTGCCGGTGAGCTGAAGATCCATGGTGCTGGCCTTTCGTTGAGTGGATGACAGAGGTGTGCCGCTGCGTCGCCGGGCGACCTCAGGTCGTTCCGAGTGAGCCGGCTCTCGCGCGGAGGTCGGCGTGCATCCCGCCGAAGGCGTCCGCCGCGGGAAGGAGCGCCTTCGCCGCCTTCACGACGACGCTGTAGTTGGCGTCGACGACGTTCGCGACCGGCACCTCGGCGATCTGCGAGCAGAGCTGGTAGGCGTCCATCGTGTGCAGGCCCTGGAGCTCGCCGATCCAGTGCACGAGCTCGGCATTGGCGATCCGCCACGAGTCCTCCATAGGGCGGCTCGAGCCCACCGTCATCCAGTGGGTGTCGTCCTCGATCCGTGGCCAGCCGGGCGCGCCGCCCTTGATGAGCTCGACAATGAGGGTGGTCGTCATCGCGCCCTCCACGGCCGTGCCGCAGGCCTCGCCCTCGCCCTGCCGGTAGTGCCCGTCGCCGATCGAAAACATAGCCCCCTCGACGTTCACGCCGAGGAAGACGGTCGAACCGGCCCGCATCTGCGGCGTGTCCATGTTGCCGCCGAACCGGTCGGGCACCAGGGACGTGCGCACCTCTCCCCCGGCAGGGGCGACGCCAACGGTGCCGAGCATTGGGGCGAGTGGCAGCTCGATCCGGTGGTCGCTGTGCCGTGCCGCAAATCCGACAGTGCCGCGGTCGCGGTCGAGCTCGTAAATCCATGTCGTGTCGGGAAGCGGCTCCTGCAGGGTGACGACACGGTCGGTGCTCGTCATGCCACCGAAGAACGGGATGGCCGCCGAGGCCCCCCAGTCCCGCGCCGGTTCCACCGCGACGAGGTGGAGCACGAGCGTGTCGCCGGGCTCCGCGCCGTCGACGTAGAACGGGCCGGTCTGCGGGTTGACGAAACGCAGGTCGACCTTGGCGCTCGACAGGTCATCGACGCTGCGCAGGACCCCATTGAACGCGTCCTCCGACCAGAGCCGGAGCGCGGTGCCGGGCCTGACCCGCATGGCGAAGGTGACTCCGCCGAAGGTGTAGGCGTACTGGTCGCGGGTGGGCGTGTACTCGATGACGTCCATGATCGAACTATTGCAGAGGCAGGCGCAGCCGGACGTGGTCGGGGCGCAGCTCAGACACGCGCGTCACGCCAAGGAGCGCGAGTGTCGACGCGACCTCCCGGACCAGGATGTCGGCCGCCCGCTCCACCCCACGTTCGCCGCCGGCCATCAGCCCGTACAGGTAGGCGCGCCCCACCAGGGCAGCCCTCGCCCCCAACGCCACAGCGGCGACAACGTCGCTGCCCGACATGACGCCGCCGTCGACATACACCTCGGCCCGGTCGCCGACCTCATCGACCACGGAGGGCAGTGCTTCCAACGGGGTGGCGGCCCGGTCGAGCTGTCGCCCCCCATGGTTCGACACGACGACGGCATCCGCTCCGGCGTCGACGACGGCCCGGGCATCTGCCGCGTTGAGGATGCCCTTGACCAGGAGCGGCCCGTCCCAGATGGAGCGCAGCCAGGCGAGGTCGGCGATCGTCGCGGCCGGGTCGAACAGGCGGGCGACGAGCTCGGCGACGGTGCCCTCGGAGTGCTTGAGCGAAGCGAACTCGAGCGGCTCGGTGGTGAGGAGGTCGAACCACCACGCGGGATGCAACGCGCCCTCCGCGAAGGTCTTCAGCGAGAGGGATGGCGGGATGGTGAGGCCGTTGCGGACGTCGCGCAGTCGTGGCCCAGGGACGGGGGTGTCGACGGTAAGCACGAGTGCCTCGTAGCCGGTGGCCGCGGCCCGCGCTACGAAATCGCGGCTCGCCTCGCGGTCGCGCCAGAGGTAGAGCTGGAACCACCGCCGCCCATCCGGGGCAGCTGCAGCTAGGCCTTCGATCGACGTCGTACCCATCGTCGACAACGCGTACGGGATGCCGGTCCGCTCGGCGACGCGTGCGACGGCTGGCTCGCCGTCGGTATGCATCATCCGGGTGAAGCCGGTCGGTGCGAACCCGAACGGGGCGGCCGCGGGCCGGCCGAGGATGACTGTCGAGGTGTCCACGGAAGAGACGTCCTCAAGCACGTGCGGGCTGAACTCGACTCTCTCGTAAACCTGTCGAGACCGACGAAGAGCGAGCTCGTCACCAGCAGCGCCATCGGTGTAGTCGAAGACGGCGCGCGGCGCTCTGCGACGGGCCAACACGCGCAGGTCGGCGATGGACGCCGCGCCAGCCAGCCGCCGATCGGTCGAGTTGAGCGCCGCGCCCCGCGGCCGGAGCAGAGGTCTCAGCTCGGACCATCGCGGCACGCGTCGAGCGGTCATGGTCGAGTTCTACACGACGGCGCGCCTCACCGGTAGGCGCCAGCCCACGCCGGCACCCCGTGCTGACAGGCAATTAAGGGGTCGGCGGGACACGAAGCACCGTTCCTCGATGGGTCATGATTGTCTGATGGGTGGTGACCTGTACCTGCGTCGGTCGCCGGCGGTGCGCGCGCCCGGGCGCCACCGCCCCACACGACCGGACGCGGGCATCTGGGCCCGCCCTCCTGGGACCGACGGCTCTGGAAAGAGTGGCTTGACAAGGAGCTCGCGAAAGCCGCGAACGACAAGACCGGACGCAAGGACTTTCTCGCTCGGCTTACCGTCGATCCGTTGACCGGCTGGCTCGACGCCGTGCTCGCGGCATTGGCAAACGATGTCGCCGCCTGCGAAAGGACTGCGGACGGAGTGCCGGATGCGGTGCGGATTGATCGGATTGCGCGGTTGGAGAAGCTGAAGGCCGCGGCTACGGCGCTACAGGCGGCTGAATCGGTGCAGTTTGCCCGGTCGCAGGCGGTGGCGCAGCTGGCCGCAGATGTCCATCCGGACAAGATCGGACGTGGGATCGCTGACCAGCTCGGCTTGGCGTGCAAATCTCGGGATTTGAGGCGGCGCGTCGGCTCAGGCTGGCGCGGGCGTTGCGGTTCGAGATGCCCGACACCTACCGACTGCTGACCGCCGGGGAGATCAGCGAGTGCGTCGCCTCGCTCGTGGTGATCGAAACCCGGCATCTCGACGCGACTACCAGACGTCACGTAGACGGCAAGCTCGCCGCTGCCGGGATCTCGGAGATGGGTCCGCGCAGCGCCGCGGCATGTGCCCGTCAGCATGCCTACGAGGCCGATCGTGAGGGTTATGTTCAGCGGGGCCGCACCGAACGGAAGCACCGCCGGGTCAACCTGCGGCCCGCGCCGGACACCATGAGCTTCCTGTCGGGGTATCTGCCCGCCGAGCAGGGCGTGGCCTGTTGAAGGCGCTGCGCGACCACACCGATGGTGTGAAAGCCACCGGTGATCCGCGGTGCCGGGACCAGATCATGGCCGACACCTTGGTGGAACGACTCACCGGCCAAGCCACCGCAGCCGACGTGAATACCGAGCTCCAGATCGTGATGCCCGTCGATGCCCTGCTCGATACCGGCAACACTGCGGCGGCCGAGCTGGAGTGCTACGGGCCGCTGCCCGCCGATCTGGCCCGCGACATCTTGACCACCAGCAAGGGGCGGCTGTGGTGGCGCCGCCTGTACGCCGCCCCAGTGGGTGGGCCGATCGTCGGTGGTGATCCGCCGCACCGCCACTTCGACGGATTCCTCAAGAAGTTGATCAAGCTGCGGGATCGGCGCTGCCGAGATCCCTACTGCGACGCACCGATCCGCCACATCGACCATATCCAGCGCTTCTCCGACGGCGGCCTGACCATATACCCCAACGGCCACGGCACCTGCGAACGCGGCAACTACGCCCGAGAGATGCCCGGCTGTAACATCGACGCGGCCTCCAGCGGCCTGGACGGCCAACACCACACCATCAAAATCACCACCCCGACCGGCCACACCTACCTCAGCCGAGCGCCCTAGGTCCGCTCCTGAACGCAGGGTCAGCGACCGCCGGGCGCCCGGCTCGCTTGGAGGGCTGCACCTCGGTGGCCGGATCCAGTCTCGTCCGCCACCATGTTGCGGATGATCTTGCGCACCTGCAGAGCCGCCGCGTCGGCGCTGACGTTGACCTCCCGACGAGGGCCGTCGGTGTCGAGGACCCTCTGCATGGTCTCGAGGATCCGTTTCACGCGCTGGTAGTAGTCGGTGAAGATCGGCAGCAACACTTTCCCCGCCTGTTCACCGAGCGCGAAGTTGCGACTCACCCGCCACGCATGGCGTGTTCTGCCCGGGGAGATCGGCGTGACGGCGTGGGCGAAGCGGAAGGTGTAGACCTCGTTCTGCTTGGGTGCGGATTCGACGTAGACATCCCAGCGGTCGACCCAGAGACCCGGAGTCAAGAAGGCACCCTGCTCGCGCTGCACATGCTCCGCCTCGGCTGGCAGTCCGAGCAACTCCGCCTGCCACGCAGGAATCGGGGCGGGTTGGTAGGTACGGGAAAACGACACCGTCGTTTCCGTGACTTCCACCTCCAGAGGCGGCGGAGAGCTGCGCAGCACGGGCGGAGCAATGTAGGGATCGACAACGGCGACATGCGTAATGTCGGCGAAGTTCTCGTGCAACAACAGCAAGTCGGCTTCGGTCTCCCATTCGTCACCGAGGGTGGCCCACTCGGAATCCGTGAGCCAAGGTGTCGTAGCTGGTCGACGTAGGCCGGCGAGCGCAGGCTTGCCCAGCCAGACCCACACGAATGTCCCGTCCTCTTGCACCGGGAATGCGCGTACTCGAGCGCCAACGGGGATCTCGCTCTGGGTCGGCACGTGAACGCAAAAGCCGCGAGCGTCGTACGCGAAGCCCGTGTAGCCGGAGACGATGCGGTCGCCATCCACTCGTCCGAGACTCAGCGGATAGGGTCGGTGGGCGCAACGATCTTCGAGCGCAACAGCGGTTCCGTCGGTGGTGCGAAACAAGACGACGCCGGTGTCGAGCACGCGCCGACCCAGAGGTTCGCGGCTAACCTGCGCGCTGGTGGCGACGGCGTACCAACAATTGCGGGGATGGGCCCCGGTCCGGTTGCTGCGGCTTGACGCTTGCTGGCTCATCGGTTCACCTCAACTTCACAGATCCAGGGTCAGTCGCGGGGACCGGCAACGGGAAACACAGACCATCATGTATTCGTTCGAGGCGCGCTCTTCCTCATTGAGGATGGAGTCGCGGTGATCAACATCTCCATCGACGACCTCCGTCTCGCACGTTCCGCAGACGCCCTCCAAACACGACGCAAGAACGCTTACTCCTGCCTCCCGGATAACGGTCAGCACCGACTTCTCCGCCGGTACCTCCAGCGTCAGGCCTGAGCGTTGCAACACCAGCTCGAACGAGGATTCGGCCTCGGTGACGGGTTCCTGGGGCTTGGCGCTGAACCGTTCGAGGTGAAGCGCGCCTGCTGGCCACCTCTCGCAGAACTTCTCGACCGCGCTGAGCAACCCCTCCGGGCCACAGCAATAGACCAGGGTGTCCACCTCTGGCGTCCCGAGTGCGGATTCCAGATCCAGCATCCCCTGTTCATCCTGGGGAACGATCATCACACGGTCGCCATATTGGGCCAGCTCATCGAGGAAGGCCATCGAAGCGCGCTCCCGTCCGCCGTAGAGCAGCCGCCAGTCCGCGCCAGCCGCCTCGGCCTCCGCGATCATGGGCAGCAGCGGCGTGATTCCAATACCCCCCGCAATGAAGAGATATCGCCGGCTCGCAACCAGTGGAAAGTGGTTGCGCGGTCCTCGAACCCGCACGATTGTGCCGGGCGTAAAGAGATCGTGCACTCGCTGGGAGCCACCGCGGCTGTCTGGGGCCCGGAGCACGCCGACTCGCCAGGCGTCAAGCTTCGAAGGACTACTACACAACGAATATTGGCGGATCAGGTCGTCGTTGAGAACGAAGTCGACGTGAGCCCCTGGCGTCCATGCCGGCAGTTCGACTCCATCAGGGGCAGAGAGTGTGAGTGCAACCACACCATTGGCTACGGTCTGTGCGTCGCGTACCACCAGGTCGGCCTCATGCTCCCGGACGATGGTCTGTGTAATTGTCATAGTCCACGTCCCGTCCCGCATTAGTCGTAACCGGAGTTTGTTTGGATACGAACGATAGCTGTCACGCAGCACTGTCGACAAGTCATGATGAGCGCACGGGCGGGCTAATCGTTCGGATCCAAATTAGACTCAGGCCGTGCGCGCCCTATTGATCCAGCACGACCACATCTGCACGCCGGGGTTCGTTGGGGAGCGGCTGACGCAGCTCGGGTTCGATCTTGTCATTCACCAGGTGGTGGCTGAGAGCAGCTATCTATCCCCCAATGTCGATACTGAGTTTCCGAAGCCCACTGATTTTAAGTTGATCGTTCCGATGGGCGCTCCATGGTCTGTTTACGATCATGAGTCAATCGGGTCCTGGGTAGCACCCGAACTCGGGATGCTGCGCGAGGCACATGATCACCAAATACCTGTGCTCGGTATTTGTTTCGGTGGGCAATTGCTCGCAGCGGCCCACGGCGGATCAGTGTCTCGCTCGGCGGCACCGGAGATCGGCTGGGTCGAGATCGATTCCGATGACGAATCACTGGTCCCCTCGGGCACCTGGTTCCAATGGCATTACGACCAGTGGCAGCTGCCCGACGACGCGCAGGAAGTGGCTCGCAACGCCCAGTCCTCGCAAGCTTTCGTGTTAGGCCGGAATCTTGCGGTCCAGTTTCATCCCGAGATCACTCGGGAGATCCTCGCTTCCTGGATGGCGAACGGCGGCACCGAGGAAATGGACCGGTTCGGCATGAGCGTCGATCAGCTCGTACGCCAAACCGCTGAGCGTGATCCGTCCAACCGCGAAAGGGCGCACCGACTGGTCGATCAGTTTCTCGATCGTTTCTCCCCTGCGAGCAACGGATTGCGCCAGCAGGGCACAAACACAATGGCCGGGGGAACCGAGCTGAGCGCCGAGTGACGGCCGGCGGTCGCACCGGCGAGCCACTGGTCCATTGCGCCGGCGAATACCGATCCCGAAGCGGCCCGCGATGAGATGAGCAGGCATTTGGATGCCGTGCGTCAGCAGCTCCAAATCGGCTAGCGGTCGGCTCCTCTGGGCATACGCTCACGCGGGTGGACGGCAAAGCTTTCAAGCAAGTCGGCGAGTTCGACAGGATGGCTGAGCGCGACGCAGTGACCACCGTCGATCTCGTCGGGCACGACCCCAAGTCGATCGTAGGCAAGCCGCCGTTGAAGGCTTGCTGGTAGGAAGTGGTCTTCAGTGCAGACCACTGATCTCGTCGGTATATCAGGCCAGGCGTCCATTGGCCATGGCGCTGCTCCCGCTGCCGCTGATGGATGAACCCGCCCCTTGCTTAGCGCCTCTTCGGCCAGCGGACGGGGCACGTCCGCATAGAACGCGACGAAAGGGTCGGCGTTGCCGGTCAGGCCGCCGTCAGCGGCGGCTTGCTCTGCTACGGCGGCCGCAAAGCCGACATTGCCCCACCAAGCGTCCGGAGCCTCCGTTGGTGCGGGGACCATCCCTGCGACAAATACCAAGACGTCGGCCTCAAGGCGAGCGGCAACCAAAGGGGCGGTGAAAGCGCCGTATGACTGTCCAACGACGACGACCGCTCCCGAGACCGACTCATTGGACGCGTGCAGTGCGTTGATGACGGCATCGCGGTAGTCGATGAGCGTGAGCGCGTCGTCACCGGCCGGCAGATCGGGAGCGAGCGTTCGGTGTCCGCGCGCTCGCAGTTCAGCCTCCACCAGGTGCCAATACCAGCCCACATCACCCGCCCCGTGAATGAGGACGAAGGTCGCCACGACTTCACGTTACGACAGCCAGGGGCGCTGGGGTCAGGAGGTAGCGACGAAGGCGATGGCCGCGGGCATGCCGGATCCTTGTCTCATATGATCACTTGGCTTGTACTCGGACGGGGAACTTCTTGATCCCGTTGATGAAGTTGCTGCGAATCCTCGTCACCTCTCCGTTCAGCTCGATCGAAGCGAGCCTCGGAATGAGTTCGGTGAACATGAGCCGTATCTCCATCCGTGCCAATGCATTGCCGAGGCACACGTGCGGGCTCCCCTTGCCGAACGTCAGATGATCAACGTTGGTACGGGTGACGTCGAACCGGTAAGGATCGGTGAAGACCGCATCGTCCCGATTGCCCGAGGCAAACCACATGACGACCTTGTCGCCGGCATTGATCTGCTTGCCGCCGAACTCGAGGTCCCGAGTCGCCGTACGCCTGAAGTGGTAGACCGGCGAGGCCCATCGTAGGAACTCCTCCACCGCACCAGGAATAAGTTCGGGCTGTTCCTGCAGGAGCTTCAATTGATCTTGATTCTCGATCAACGCCAGCATCGACTGGCTGATCGCGTGCCGGGTGGTCTCGTTGCCCGCGATCACGAGCAACAGGAAGTAATTGTCGAAGTCAGTCGCCGACAGCGGCTCACCGTCCTCGGGGATCTTGTTCACAAGAATGCTGACCAAGTCAGTGCCGTTCCCGCCTTTACGCTGTCGCGCGAGCTCGCGGCCGTACTCGAATACCTCCAATGCCGCCGGCGAGCGAAACGGCAGATGCCGGTACTGATCGCTGTCGGGATCGGTGATCAAATGCTCCGTGTAATCCGGGTCTGTGTTGGCGACCATCTGATTGCCCCAGTTGATCAGCATGCCGGTGTCGCTGACCGGTACGTCGAGGAGGCGTACGAGAACATTGATCGGAAAATCGGCGCTGATCTTCTCGACGAAGTCGAATTCGTTGTTCTGTAAGGCATTGTCAATGGTGACGTTGGTCAGATCTCGCAAGAAGCTCTCGTAGTTCCGGGTCAGCGGGCCAGGGCTGAACTCTCGCTGGATGAGCTTGCGCAGTGCCCGATGACGCGCTCCATCGGTCTCAAGCATGGAGCGCCGCAGATCCATCAGATCATCGTCGACCTCCTCGAGATTGACGTACTTCGTCGATGTGAAAGTCTCCGAGTCACGATCCACCGCCCAGATGTCGTCGTACTTAGTCACCGCCCAGAAACCAGAGCTCGGCGGAGCCTCCGGGGTCCAATGCACCGGGTCCTCGGCGCGCAGCGTGTCGAACATCGCCCAGCCCTCATTGCGCGCAAAAGCATCCAGGTCGGTGAGATCGACGTGTTCAAGAGGTACGGCAGTCGGCTGCGACACGATCTCTTCCTTCTCAGAGGTGGTAGGCGTACTCGCGAAATTCCCAATCGGTCACCCAATGGTTGAAGCGCTCAAGCTCATTTCGCTTGTAGGTAAGAAAAGTCTTGACGAACGGTTCCCCGAGAATGCGGGTCATCTCGGTGTCCTCCTCGAGCGCATGCAGCGCCGTCTCAAGATCACCTGGTAGCTTCTCAGCCTTGCTCGGGTCGTACCCGTAGCCCTCCAGCGGGTCCGGCGGCTCCAGCTCGTCGCGGATTCCGAGGTACGCGGCAGCGAGGAGTCCAGCGATTGCCAGATAGGGATTGGCACTCGCATCACCGAGCCTGAGCTCCATTCGGGACGCCCGCCCGCGCTCGGGTGGCACCCGTACCATCGCGCTCCGATTGTCGAGCCCCCAGTCGATCAGCCACGGAGCCAGGGTGTCTGGACCGAAGCGTTTGTAGGAGTTGATCGTCGGGTTGCTGACGGCGGACAGGGCTGGCGCGTGAGCGAGCACACCGGCGATCGCCGATCTGCCGGTCTTGGACAATCCATTTTCCGTCGTCGGGTCGTCGAACAACGGCTGACCGGCGTCATTCCATGTGGAGAAGTGGATGTGAAAGCCGGACCCGCCTTCGTCATTGAACGGCTTGGCCATGAAGGTGGCCAACTTGTCCTCTTGACGAGCAAGTTCCTGGATGGCGCTCTTGAAGCGGAACGCGCGATCGGCGGCGTCGAGGGCTTCGGAGTGCCAAAGGTTGATCTCGAACTGCCCGCTGGAGAATTCGTGATTCGCAGCGACGACCTCGAGCCCGTAGGCGGACAAGTGGCGAAGCGTACGCAGCAACACATTCTCCGGATCGCCCTTCAATCCGGCTACGTAGACGTTCCCGGTCGCCTCGCCATAGCGCTGCCAGCCGGTCGGATTCTTGTCGGTGCGCTCCAGCACGTAGAACTCGAGTTCCGGGCCGACAGTCGGCCGCATGCTCAAGTCGGCGAACTGCTCGATCACTCGCTTCAGCACGATCCGTGGACTCTCCTGCGACGGTGAGCCGTCTGGGTTGTAGACATCAGCAATAACGTGGGCGACGCCCTTTTCCCATGGCACGACCTGCAGCGTGCTGATGTCGGGAAATGCGAGTACGTCTGGCAGACCGGCCTCCAGACCACCCTCGATGTCGACCACATCACCCATGGGTGTGGTGCCATAGACCGACCGGCAGAAGGCCACGCCGTCACCGACGGTGCGCGCGAACCGGTTGACCAGGACGTCGCGTCCCCGCTCGGTGCCCATCAGGTCCGAATAACCGACGCGTACGACGTCGATGTCTTGAGTAACGAGTTCGGCCGCGAAGTCCTCGAGACCCGCCGTATCGAAATGAGCCATCCCGAACCTCTCGCAGTCGAGCAGTCATTTGGGCCCGAACAGTATCGCGTGACCCAGCCTATGACAAGTGACCGCGAGGGCGCGAGGCGACCGTGATCGGCATTGCTAATAGGTTGATCAAACGAGTACCGTACGGATCCAAACGATCTCAATCTTCCGGCTCTCAGGAGCGCTGTATGACCGACGTCAAAGGCTTCTTTTACCCGCGCACCGCAAGCGGCCGCTCGTCGCTGATCCCGTCACCTCCGTGGTACTACTCAGGCGACCTCCTCACCGTTGAGTACCGCACTGACCCTGATCGCGTGGCCGAGTTGCTCCCCGCCCCGCTGGCATTGGCGGAGCAGGACCCGGGAGCAGTTGCGGTGATCTGGGCGGACTGGCAATCGTGCTCATCGTCCCGCGAGGAGCTGCTTGACCCGGTGCGAGCGCAGTACAAAGAGGCCTTTGTCGTCGTCCGATGCAGCTTCCAAGGTGAGACCTTCTCGCGCTGCGTCTACATCTGGGTCGACAAGGACTTCGCGATCGGCCGGGGCATTCACCAGGGCTACCCGAAAAAGCTGGGTTCCATGTGGCAGACCCGGCCTCACCCGTTCCCACAGGGTGCACCGCAGATCGGCCCTGGCGGAGTGTTTGGCGCAACTCTGGCCGCCGGCGACCGTCGGCTCGCCGAGGCGGTGCTCACGCTGCGCGAGCGGTCGGAGACCAACGGCTTCGTCAACTCCCACAAAATGGCGCATCATCGGATCCTCCCTGGCATCGCGTCCGGCACCTCAGACGCGTACGCCGAACTGATCGAGTCGGGTTCGAGTGAATTCCAAGCCGGTCCGGCATGGACCGGCGACGTAGAGCTCCGTTTGTATGACTCCCCGACCGAGGAGCTGTCGAATCTCAGCGTTGAGGAGATCATCGGCGGTTACTACCGCCAGGTCGGCGTTGTCTGGAACGGCGGACGATCATTAGCAACCCTCTAGCATGGCCGTCATGCCCGATCGCCGTAGCCTCGCCGAAACCGAGAAGGCGATGAGCGCCCACGTCAGTCAGCTGCCACTCAACTTTCCCGCTGCGGCCGCGGTGTCGAGTCTGTATCGCGCGGCAAACGCGGTCCGCGTCTATCTCACCAACTCGGTGCTGCGCGAGCACGGACTTACCTGGACGGGTTTTGTTGTGCTGTGGGTGGTGTGGATATGGGATGGCGTAGAGACCCGCCATGCGGCGGAGAACGCAGCGATCTCCAAGGCCACACTCACCGGAGTTGTCAAGACTCTTGAGTCTCGTGGCCTGCTCACCAGGCGAATCAGCGATACCGACAGACGGCTAGTGAACCTGGAACTCACCTCAGAGGGAGCAGCGTTGATGAAAGAGCTCTATCCGATCTTCAACGCAGCCGAGGCGGAGGTCGTCGCGGGGTTGTCACCGAGGAAGCTGTCGGAGCTCACGAACAGTTTGAGATCCATCGTCACGCAGCTCGAGGCCAAGCCGGCCGCCATGGTGTCCGACGCCGACGCGATCTGAGCAAGAGACACGATGCACCCGCGGCACTCGCCTACGCCGCCGGCAATTGAGCGTGCGCTGCAGCGGCATCGACCAGATGCCGAAAGATCTCGGCCTGCACCGGGTCGGTCGCGGCCGAATCCTCTGGATGCCACTGGACTCCGAGATACCAGCCCTGGTGATCTTGGAGGGTTACGGCTTCGATGACACCGTCGGCCGCGTACGCGGCAGGAATCAGGCCGGCTCCCAGCCTGGCAATGCACTGATGGTGGTAGCACGAGATGGCGGTACGACGCCCGACGATCTCACCCAGGGGCGACGTCTCGTCGACATCAATGTCATGAACCCGGTTGCGATGATTGCCCACCGTGTCATCCATGTCTTGCACGAGATCGCCACCGAGCGCGACGTTGACAATCTGAGTGCCGCGGCAGATGGCCAGTAGCGGGAGCCGATCAGCGAGCGCGACACGCGCCACGGCAAGATCAAACGCGTCTTGTTCCTCATCTACCCCGTACTGGGTGGGGTGAGGCTGCTGGCCCGACCATCGAGCCGCCACGTCACCACCGCCAGGTAGCAGCACAGCGTCGGCAAACCAGATGCGCGCCCGCGCAGCGTCGACGTCGATCTTCCGGCTCGGTGCGTACGGATGGATGACCACCGGCTCACCGCCGGCGGCGAATACCGCAGCCACCAGGGCTCGCGCGGTCACTTCGGCCTCGTAACGGAGGGCTGTGGCCCGCGGAGAGAAGCGGGCCGGAATGACGATCAATGGACGCCGGGCATCGACCGAGGCTGCATCAGGCATAACGGATCCACCTCGTCTTGAAATAGGTGTACTCCTCCAGCGCGTGCCGAGATTTGTCCCGGCCAAAGCCCGACAGCCTGACTCCACCAAAGGGAACCGCCATGTTGCCCTCCTCGTAGCAACTGACCCGTACGGTTCCGACGCGGAGCGCACGCGACACCCGATGCGCGGTACCAAGATCCACCTCGTGGCGGTGTTGCTCGATCAGGCTCGCGAAATCCTGCAGGATCCGGCCAAGATCTCGAGGATGCAGCTGCGGCCAAGAACCGTGATCGAAAGCGTTTCTGGCAGCCACGACAGCGGCGTCGGCATCGGCCGCCTGGGCCCAGGCAAGGTCAACGAGCTTTGAGCCGTCGCGCGCCGAGCGCAGCACTTTGGTGGTGCTGTTGATCGCAGCGCGGCGCTCGCCGCCGACAAAGATCCCTTCATCGATTGTGATCTCAGCCGCCCGTTGCCGCCAGTCGATAGCTGCCACCGGGTCCGAAACCATGCTCACGTCCACTCTTCCTGAGGGCTTGACCAATCGATCGAACTTAAATACGTTTGGGCCCTAACGATAGCCCGTCGGACCTGCGGCGCGTCAACCGCTGTCGGAACTATGAACCTCCTCCAGCAACGACACGCACTGCGAGCGTCGGTCGCGCAGCGGTGCCGAACGAAAAGAATTGGGTGCGGATGACGACTGCGACGGTCGAGGGCGTAGATGTCGATACTCGGCATTGGATCGGCGGTGAGCGGATCCCGTCGCAGACAACCTTCACCGACATCTCACCGATCGACGAGCAGCCGATCGCCGAAATCTCGGCCGGTTCCGCTGCGGAGGTCGACGCTGCTGTCAAGGCTGCCCAGCAATCGTTTCCTGACTGGGCGGCTATGCCGAGAGATGAGCGGGCCAACCTCCTCCGCAGGGTGGCAGACGGAATCGATGCCCGCGCCGAGGAACTGGCACGGGTCGAGACGCGTGACAACGGTTCCCTGCTGCGATCGCATCGGCGAAGCGTGATGCCTCGGGTGGGAATGAACTTCCGATTCTTCGCCGACTATGCCGAGAAGCTTGATCATCCGGGCGGCGAAATTCGTGGCCACCGCGAACGGGTGACCTATGACCCAGCTGGCGTCACAGCGATCATCACGCCGTGGAATGCGCCGCTGATGCTGGCCACCTGGCGGATCGGCCCTGCTCTCGCTGCCGGTAACACGGTTGTCGCCAAGCCGCCGGAGTGGGCCCCTCTCACCGCATCACTGCTCGCCGACATCACCCAGGAGGCGGGGCTACCGGCTGGCGTATTCAACGTCGTCCAGGGATCCGGCAGTGAGGCTGGGGCCCCCCTGACCGCGCATCCCGGCATTCGCCGATTGGCGTTCACCGGCTCGGTCCCGACTGCCGGCATGATTGCCAAAGCGGCCGCACCCAACATCGTGCCGTTGTCTTTCGAGCTGGGTGGCAAGTCGCCCCTTGTGGTCTTCGCCGACTCGGATTTCGACCTGGCTGTTAGCTTGGCGGTCGAGCAGTTCGACAATTCCGGGCAGGTGTGCCTCGGCGCGTTCCGATTCCTGGTCGAGAACTCGATCGCCGACCGATTTACCGAGGCGGTACTCGCCAAGGCCAAGACCATCGTGCAGGGTGACCCACGCGACGAGGCGACGGAGATGTCCTGCCTGATCAGCCGGCAGCACTTCGAAAGGGTCGACGGTTTCGTACGCCGGGCTCTCGCTGCCGGCGCCACGGCCGTGTTGGGCGGCTCGCCGAATGACGAGTTGGGCCACTTGTATTACCGCCCCACGATCCTGGTCGACGCCGAGCCTGGTAGCGAGATCTTGACCGAGGAGGTTTTCGGTCCGGTTCTGACCGTCCAGACCTTCTCCGGTGAAGAGCAGGCGGTTGAGATGGCCAACAACACCCGCTTCGGGCTGGCCGCGACCCTGATCACCGGCGATCCGGATCGGGCCGAGCGCGTCAGCGCCCGTCTCAACGCTGGAACAGTGTGGGTCAATTGCTTCTTCGTACGCGACTTGGGCGCACCCTTCGGCGGCAACGGCAGGTCCGGAATCGGTCGCGAAGGCGGCATCTACTCTTTCGACTTCTATAGCGACATCAAGAACACAGTGTTCTCACCCACAGGCTGGACGACGTAGCGACCGCCCGGACTGGAACCGAGGAGTCTTGCCGGCTCACAGTGAAAGGAAGATGATCATGGGCGAGGTAGTTGGCGCAGGTTTGATCGCGCACGTCCCGACCATCGTGCTACCGGAGGCGATCCGCCGGGAGTTGAACAACGGCGAGGACACCACGCTGGTGGCTGGTCTCCAGCAACTGCGCAAGGAGGTTTTCGAGACCCTCGACTACGACACCGTGGTTGTCCTGGATTCCCATTGGGCAACAACGGTCGAGTTCGTGGTCACTGCGCAGGAGCGGCGGAAAGGCCTGTTCACTTCCGAGGAGCTGCCGCGCGGAATGACCCAACGGCCGTACGACTTTCTTGGAGATCCAGAACTCGCCCACCTCATCGCATCCAAAGCTGATGATCATGGAACCTGGATCACGACAATTTCGGACGATCATCTGCCGATCTTTTACGCGACCACGAACTTGTGGGAGTTCCTCGGGCAGGGGTTGCCGGACAAGAGATGGATATCCATCGGCGTCTGCCAAACCGCAGACATGGAGGACAATCTGCGGCTCGGCCGGGCACTAGGCGACGGAATCGCTGCGAGTGATCGCAAAGTGGTGCTGGTGGCTTCCGGCGCGCTCAGCCACACCTTCTGGCCATTGCGGCAATTGCGCAAGCATGAGGCGGCGGGGCGAGAACACATCTTCACACCTGAGGCCGCCGCCGCTGACGCTGAGCGCATGCAGTGGTTCGAGGCTGGCGATCATGCCCAGGTGTTGGAGACCATGCCTGAGTTCTACCGGTTCCGTCCAGAAGCTCGGTTCGGGCACTACCTGATGATGATCGGAGGCCTCGGCGAAGGCGATTGCACGGCTACTGGTCGCCGCTACGGGGAGTACGAAAACTCAATCGGCACCGGCCAGGTTCACTACTGGTTCGATAGGCCGGAGGGCGGATTCCCGCGCCCGCGGCGTACGCCCGAGGATCCCGAAGTCCGGCAACAGTCCGCCGGACCGGACTTGCCTGCCGCCGGCTGATTCAGCTCGCCAAATCAAAGGAGCAACCGTGGCTCTGCGCGAAACGCGCCGCATACTCCTCGACGGCAACATCACCGATGTGGACCGCCATGGCGACGAGCTCGTCGCCGGCGACGGCCGCAGCATCGGTATCCAAGAAGCGGTTCACCTGGCGCCTGCAGTGCCATCCAAGATCATCTGTGTGCATCTGAACTACTCCTCCAGAGTCGCGGAGATGAAAGTGTCGCTGCCGCCGGCACCGACGTATTTTCACAAGCCGGTGTCGGCGTTGAACGCGCACGATGCGGCGGTCGTCAGGCCGCTCGGCTGCAAGTGGTTGAACTACGAGGGCGAGATCGCCATCGTGATCGGACGGACAGCCCGGAACATCTCGCCGGACGAGGCTGGGGATTACATTCGCGGCTATTCGATTGCCAACGACTACGGGCTCCACGATTTCCGCGACACCGACTCGGGTTCGATGCTCCGCGTGAAAGGTGCTGACACCTTGTGTCCGGTAGGCCCGGGACTCGTCGAGGGCTGGGACTTCCACGGCAAGCAGATCCGCACGCTTGTCAACGGACAGGTCCGCCAGGACGGCAATACCGACGAGATGAAGTGGGATATGCACTACCTGGTCTCCGACATTGCCAGGACGATCACGCTGCAGCCAGGTGACATCTTGTTGTCCGGGACACCGGCGATATCCCGTACGGTCTACCCGGGCGATGTGGTGGAGGTAGAGGTCGAGGACCTCGGCACCCTGCGCAACCACATCGTCGAAGGGCCAACGCCCATTCGGAGCGACGTCGGGGCGCAACCCACCGAATCCGAAGAGGTTCTGTCGACTGCTCAGGGCGGCGACTGGGAATTTCGCGGCATTCGCAAGCCGCAACCCTCCAGAACCCACTAACAGGGCCAGGAATGGAGCTCGCGTGACACACCCGCCGTCGATTCCACCCGCGGATCCGTCCGCGACAACGTCAGACATCGCTCGACGCGACTCACAGCAGCTGCGGCACGGTCGCCTCGGAGTGTTCGCCGTTGCCTTCTTCGTCATCTCTGCCGCCGCGCCACTGACCGCAATGGCCGGCGGCGCGCCAGTCGCGATGCTGCTCGGCAACGGCCCGGGCATCCCGGCGGCGTACGTCGTGGTGAGTCTGATCTTGTTGATCTTCGCGGTCGGCTATACCGCAATGGCCCGCCACCACACCAGCACCGGAGCCTTCTACAGCTTTGTCTCACGCGGATTGCGGCAGCCGGCCGGCGGAGCCGCCGCGATCATCGCCCTGCTCGGCTACAACGCCATGCAGATCGGCCTTTACGGTTTGTTCGCCGCTGCCGCCGCTGGATTCTTCAGCGACAACCTTGGCATCAACCTGCCGTGGTGGGTCTACGCATTCATCGCGATGGCGATCATCGCCGTGCTGGGCTACCGACAAGTTGATCTTTCGGTGAAGGTGCTCTCGATCTTGGTCAGCCTCGAGTTCTTGATCGTGCTGATCCTGGACGCCGCGATCTTGATCCAGGGCGGCCAGGGCGGCACCGCGCCATTGAATGCCGTTCCGTTCACGTGGGCGAGTTTCACCAGCGGCTCGGTTGCCATCGCCCTGCTGTTCAACTTTGCGTCCTTCATTGGCTTCGAAGCCACCACCATCTACAGCGAGGAGGCCAGGGATCCTAGGCGCACCGTTCCGCGGGCAACCTATGTTGCCGTGCTGACCATCGGCGTTTTCTACACCGTGACCACCTACCTCATGGTTGAGGGGCAAGGTGCGGCGGGTCTCCAGGAATACCTCGGTGGTCTGCAGCCTGACCCGACAGCATTCCTGTTTGTCCTTGGCACGACATACATCGGACCGGCCCTGACAACGGTTATGTCGCTGCTGTTCATCTCGAGCGTGTTTGCCGCCCTGTTGGCTTTCCACAACGCCGTCGCCCGCTACTTGTACGCGTTGGGTCGCGAGGGCCTCGTTCCAGCTCAACTCGGCCGTACTCACGCCAAGCACCTCAGCCCACATGTGGGATCGCTCAGTCAGTCAATCCTGGCTTTGGTTGTAGTCCTGATCTTCGTCGTCACTCAGCAAGATCCGGTCCTCGCACTGTTCACCTGGCTCACCCAGCTCGGCACCTTGGCGATCATCGTGCTGATGGCCTTGGCCTCCTTTGCCGTAGTGGCATTCTTCGCACGCAACCGAGACCTCGACACGAACCTTGCTCGCACCATGATCGCGCCGATCGTCGGCGGTGTGGCAATGACCGCTGTCGCCATCTACGCGGCCTCTCAGTTTGGACTGCTGATCGGAAATCCCGACAGTCCGCTCCGGTGGATCTTGCCAGCCTTGATTCTCGTTTCGGCAATCGGCGGGGTCATTGCAGCGATCAATCTGAAGGCACGATCACCAGAGCTATACGGCCAGATGGGGCGGCATCGCGACATCGAGCTGACCCCGGGCGCGTAGGCATCGTCCAGGCTGGCCACAGAGTAGGAGGATGTCCACGTGTTCATCTTGAAGTCGCAGGCGTTCGACGATGGCCGGGAGATGGCTCAGAAGTATGGGAAGAAGATCCAGAACGTCTCGCCTCCGCTGGAGTGGGACGGCGCTCCGGCGGGAACCAGATCGTTCGCGCTCGCGTTCGTCGACATCCACCCGATTGCCAGGGATTACGTGCACTGGCTGGTCGCCGACCTCAGCCCCCAGCTCAGCTCGCTGCCGGAAGGAGCAGCCGGCGGCAGCAATCCAGGCTTCACCGAGATCAAGCCGTATGCCGGGCCGTTCCCGCCGTCGGGGACACACGACTATGAGTTCACGCTGTACGCCCTGCAGACCGACAGGCTCGGCGTCCGGCCTGGAGCGACATTGCCCGAATTCCGGCAGGCTGCAGAACCGAACTCGCTGGCCACGGCGACACTGATCGGGAAGTTCACGAAGATCAGGTAGCCGTCATAGGTCAGAGATCCCCGCGCAAGATCAGGAATTCCACCTTTCGCCCGTGAGTTGCTCGAAGATCTCCAGGTAGCGAGCTCGAGTCTCGGCGACGACATCCGGGGGAATAGGCGGGCCGGGGTAGTTGCGATCCCAGCTGCTTAGCGACGATGAC
>Ga0207428_10001039_pt1 | contig 30611 bp, 29 predicted proteins | sample RhiMethybrSRZTD1_FD_187600 | JGI IMG/M metagenome (GOLD analysis project Ga0207428, IMG submission 187600) | Populus rhizosphere microbial communities from Tennessee, USA - Rhizosphere MetaG P. TD hybrid SRZTD1 (SPAdes) (version 3) | ecosystem: Host-associated > Plants > Roots > Rhizosphere >...
GTCGCGGTCAAAAGGGCTTCCGCGTCGGCATGGAGGCCCCCCGACACCGAGCCGCAGCCACCGACCGAGAGGCCCACCAGGAGGAACAGCGTCCCCAGGACGGCTCCGAGGGCATGTCGCCCGGGGATCTTTCGCTCAGCGATGACCGGTGCAGAAATGTCCGACTTCACTCGCTCTCTGACTCTCCCACCATCCAGGCATTCAGCGCCGGTCGCCCGGCGCAAACAAGCAACGGGGGTGCCCAGGGCACCCCGCGGCGATACTCGCACCCATGCGGTCGACGTGGCAAGCGTTTTCCTGGTTGGGGAGCGGCGTTGACAGCCCCTGGAGCCGGCGGTAGGGTTCCGCCAGACGCGCCGGGAGGCCAGGCATGAAGCCATTCGTCGTCAACCGCTACGGCCGGATCGTCTTCCCCGAGAGCTTCTTCCCCGAGCTCGACTTTTCGGTGTTCGAGACGCTCGAGCAGTTCGCGGCCGTCATCAAGCGCGACTTCGAGGAAAAGGCCCCCAGCGAGACGGACATGGTCGCGCGCATCGAGGCCCGGACCTACGGCGGGCGCTATGAGCTCTTGCGCGACCTCGCCCTGAACCTCTTCTGGGTGAATCGCTATGCGATGACGATGTACGAGAAGCGTCCCACACGCTGGCGCGACGTGGCCCGGCAGCGCGATGACGTGTTCCTCCCCGTCTTCAAGCCGTGGGACGGGGCCGAGCTCACCGCGGCGATCGAGGCCGGCTACCGTGGGCTCGGGCCGTCGTGGGACGAGGGTACCGAGAACAAGATCTTCCGCATCCTCCTCGATGTATTCCGCCACAAGAAGGGCGCGGGCGCGGAGCTTCCCGCCATCAAGCCCACGGTGGCCGAGCTCCTGGGGAGCCCCAAAAGCCTCACCTATCACCTGCTCGCGTACAATCCCGACTTCCCCGGCTATGGCTACAACGACATCATCGAGTACGCGCACACGGTGCCGGAGCTCGAGGCGGTGATGCGGCAGGCGATGGTGCTCCACAACCAGTACCGATGGGACCGCGCGCGCACGCGCCTCACCGAGGTCGGCCAGCTCCACGACGACGACTACGTGGTGGTGTTCCATCCCCGCAACGACGACGTGCTCGACTTCATCCGGCGGGTCAAGACCGGCCGCCGCGGCCGCCCGCGCCGGCCCGCTCCCAGCGAGTCCCGCCCCCCGCAGTCGCCCTATCCGCCGGTGACGGTGGCGAAGCGCTTCAGCGTCCTCCCGCGCCTGGAGGCGCTGGCCGTCTACAAGGGGGAGCGCGCGTGCACCAACGAAGACTTGATCCGCAACGCGGCCTACTGCTGGTCGCCGATGAGCGCGGAGGAGATCGAGCGCAAGACCGGCATCACCCAGCGGCTCTACACCGAGCTGGACCTCGACCACATTGCGCTCCTCGCCGCCCGCCGGGCCCTCGAGAAGTCCGGGCGCCGGCCGGAGGAGATTGGCGCGGTGCTCTTCTGCTCGTGCACGAGCGTGAAGATGATGCCCTCGCTGGCGACCTGGCTGTCGAGCCAGCTCGGCATCTTCCAGACCCGGGCCTCGCTCGACATGGTGGCGGCCTGCGCGGGGCTGCCGTACGGCCTTTCCGAGGCGGTGCGCCTGCTCCAGGAGACGGAGCGGCCGGTGCTCGTCGTGTGCGGTGAGAAATTCTCCGACAAGATCGGAACCGTGCGAACGTCACGCATGATCTTTGCCGATGGCGCGGCGGCGATGATCCTGGCGCCGGCGCCGCCGGGCGCGCCGTCGGACATCGAGGTCTACCAGACCTATGCGTCCGGGCCGGTGTCGGAGGTGGATTCGATCATCTGGCCCAATCCCGAGTTCGACAACAACATCACCGTGTTCGGCCCCCAGGTGCGCGCGCTCGCGAAGCGGTACTTGAGCCAGATGATCGACGAGATGCGCGAGCTTCCCAATACCGAAGGCGGCGCGGGGTCGCTGCTGGAGGCGGTGGATCTCATCGTGCCGCATCAGGCCAACAAGACCATGGTGATCCATCTCGCGAAGGGCGCAGGGGTCGGCGCGGACCGCCTGTACTTCAACATCCGCTCGGTGGGCAACACCTCGTCGGCGAGCATTCCCATCGCCATTCACGACGCGGTGCAGGAAGGTGTCATCAACCGGCCCATGCGCATCTTTGCCCCGGGCTTTGGCGCGGGGGCGGTGGCCGGGTACGTGGTGATGCGGCTGGATCCCTCCGTGGTCGCGTGAGTCCTGCGCGCGCGGGCGCCCGCTCGCTCCTCCTCGTCCACGGCGCGGGCAGCGGGCCGTGGGTGTTCGACAGCTGGCCCGCCTCCTTTCCCTCGGGGCAGCGCCTCGAGACGGTCGATCTGCACGAGGGCCTCGACCCTGCGCACGCGACGATGGCGCAGTACGCCGAGGCGGTCGCCCACGCCGCCGCGCGCCTCGACCGGCCCCTCGTCGTGGTGGCCTGGAGCATGGGCGGCCTCGCCGCGATGATGGCCGCCGACTGCGCGGACGGGCTGGTGCTGCTCGAGGCGAGCGCGCCCGCGGAAGTGCAGGGCGTGCACCGAGACCTGCGGCCGGCGCCCGGGGTCTTCGATCCCGAAGCCGAGTACGGGGCCTTTCCGGAGGGAGTCCGCGCGCGGCCGGAGTCGGCGCTCGCGCGAGCCGAGCGCAAGCGGGGCGTCTCGGTGCCGGAGCTCCCGTGTCCGACCCTGGTCGTGTACGGCGACGAGTATGCGGAAGAGCGCGGCCGTCGGCTCGTGGCGCGTTACGGGACGCACGAGCTGGCGTTGCCCGGCAAATCCCACTGGGATCTCGTGCGGGATCCCGAGGCGGTGCGCGCCATCGCCATGCGGATCGCGGCGCTCTTCTGAAGGGTGGGGAGACGACGCTCGGGGGGGCGGGAGACGTGCTCCCGCCGGCCCCCCTTTGGTTCGTGCGCGACATACCGTCGCGCGACCCGGCTAGCGTCGGGTTCGGCCTGTGGCCGTGCCGGCGTCACCGGGTCCGGAGTCGCGACACATGCGCAACTAGCGCGGAGCCGGTGACGCAGCCATCGAGTCCGGCGGCGTCTCCATGGTGAATGCATCTGGCGCCCTCGCCGCTGCGGTGTCAAGGGGCTCATGCCGCGAAGCGGCGTAGTACACTCCCCGGCATGCTCACCATGACCAAGCGCGCGCGTATTGCCGCCGCGATCGCGGGCCAGCCCGTGGACCGCGTGCCCGTGGCCTTCTGGCGTCACGTCCCCGACGTCGACCACACGGCGAAGGGTCTCGCCGATGCGATGCTGGCGTTTCACCGCCGCTGGGACCTCGATCTCATCAAGATCATGTCGAGCGGCGTCTACTGCGTGGAGGACTGGGGCTGCCGGGTCGCCTATCAGGGCTCGCCCAACGGCGCCAAGAGCTGCACCGAGCACGCGGTGAAGACCACGGCCGACTGGGCGCGGCTCACGCTCCTGGATCCCGGCGCGGGCGCGCTCGGCCGCGAGCTGGAAGCCCTACGGCTGATCGTGAAGGGACGCGCCGACGACGCGCCGGCGCTTCACACGATCTTCTCGCCGCTCACGATCGCGCGGAAGCTCGCGGGTGATCGCCTCGATGCCGACCTCGCCGCCGCGCCGGCCGCGGTGGAAGCGGCGCTCGAGACGATCGCGACCACCGTGACGCGGTACGCGGCGGCCGCGCGCGCGGCGGGCGCGGACGGCTTCTTCTTCGCGACTCAGCACGCGAGCCGGGACGCCCTCTCCGAGCCCGTCTTCCAACGTTACGAGCTGCCCTACATGCGGCGCATTCTCGAGCAACTCACGGCGGGCGGCGGGCTCACCATGCTGCACCTCCACGGCAGGGACATCTACTTCGACGCCTGCGCGGACCTGCCCGCCGCCATCCTCAACTGGCACGATCGTCTCACCGGTCCCGCGCTCGCCGAGGGCAAGCGCCGCGGCGCCGTGGCGGCGGGACTGGGCGAGGCGGGGACCCTCCGAAAGGGACCCGTGGAGTCGGTGCGTGCGGAGGCGACCGACGCGCTCGCCCAGACGGGCGGGCGCGGCCACGTACTCACCACCGGATGTGTGCTCCCCCTCGACGTGCCCGACGCGCATCTTCAGGCGGTGCTCGACGCCGCGCGGAGCTTCCGCGCATGAGGCGGTTCGTGGCCCGCCCCGCCGCGCTGCTCGTGGCGCTGCTCGTCGCCTCGCCGGCGTGGGCCCAGGGCGAGCTGCGTGTGGCTATTCCCTGGACACCCGAGAACCTCGACCCGACGATGAATCTCTCCTCGCTCCGCTCGCAGGTGGGCGTGAGCCTGTTCGACTCGCTGGTCGGACGGGACGCCGACGGCAAGATCGCGGGGGAGCTGGCGGAGTCGTGGCGGGCGCTTGACGACCGCACCTGGCAGCTCAAGCTCCGCCGCGGGGTCACGTTCCACAATGGCGAGCCGTTCAACGCCGAGGCGGTGCGCTTCACGTTCCAGCGCGTGCTGAATCCGGAGCAGAAGTCGCCCAACCGCGCCACCGTCTCCGAGGTCGAGCGGGCGGACGTGGTGGACGACCTCACCGTGAACCTGGTCCTCCGCGCGCCGTACGCGCCGTTTCTCGCGCGGCTGATCGACTTCCCGATGGTGCCCCCGAAGTACACCACCGAGAAGGGCAATCAGGGCCTGGCCCTCCGGCCCGTCGGCACCGGCCCCTTCCGCTTCGTCGAGCTGGTGAAGGACGATCACATGATCGTGGAGGCCTTCGACAAGCATTGGCGGGGGCAGCCGCGGATCAAGAAGATCGTCTTCAAGCCCATCCCGGAGCCTTTCACCCGCGCCGCCGCCTTGCGCAACGGCGAGATGGATCTCATCACCACGGTGCCGCCCAACATCGCGGCCGAGCTCGACAAGGTGGCGGGGGTGCGCGTGCAGCGCGTTCCCAGCACCTGGCAGATCTACCTCGGGCTCAACGCCTTCAAGAAGCCGCTGTCCGATGTCCGCGTGCGCCAGGCCCTCAACTACGCCACCGATGTGGACGCCATCATCAAGAACGTGATGGACGGCAACGGTCGGCGGCTGGAAGGCCCCTTCACCCCCAACGTCTTCGGCTTCGACCCCTCGGTGAAGGGCTACGCGTCCGATCCCGCGCGGGCCCGGCGCCTGCTCGCCGAGGCGGGCTATCCGGACGGCGTGGACGTGACGCTGGACGCGCCCGCCGGCCGCTATCAGGGTGACAAGGAGATCGCCGAGGCGCTGGGCGGGCAGTGGCAGAAGGCCGGCTTCCGTCCGAAGGTGCAGGTGGCGGAGTGGGGCGCCTATTTCAAGAAGTACCTCGGCAAGCAGATGCCGGACGCCTATCTCCTCGGCCTCGGCGGGCCCATGCAGGATGCCGACGAGCTCTACAACCTGGTCTCCTCCAAGGGCCGCGGGCTCTACTACAAGAACGAGCGGGTGGACGAGCTCTTCGATCAGGGCCGCGCCACCACCGACCCCGCGCGCCGCCGCAAGATCTATGCGGACCTCGCCCGCGCCATGGTCGAGGACGCGAGCTGGGTGTTCCTGATGCAGCAGGTCGACATCTACGCCACGCGTGACCGCCTGGTCTGGACGCCCCGGGCCGACCAGTGGCTGCTCTTCCACTCGGCCACGCTCAAGTAGTAGCGTGCCGGCGCTTCTCGAGATCAGCGGCCTCCGCCGCGCCTTCTTTGGCGTCCAGGCCTTGACCGGCGCCGACCTGCGCGTGCGCGCGGGCACCATCACGGGCCTGATCGGCCCCAATGGGGCGGGGAAGACCACGCTCTTCAACTGCGTCTCGGGGTTGATTCCGCCCGACGCCGGCCGTGTCGTCTTCGACGGTGAGGACATCACGGGGTGGCGGGCCGACCGGGTTACGCGACGAGGGCTCGTGCGCACGTTCCAGATCGCGCGCGGCTTCCCGCGGCTGTCCGTGCTGGAAAACCTCATGCTCTACGGCGCGCAGCAGCCCGGGGAGTCACTGTGGCGCGCGCTCGCCCGGCCGCCCGCGGTCGCCGAGCGCGAGGACGTTCTGCGGGGGCGCGCCTTCGCGGTGGCGCGGCGCCTCAACTTGACGCCGGTGGTGAACGCGGCGGCGTCCGATCTCTCGGGCGGGCAGAAGAAGCTGCTCGAGCTGGGTCGCGCCCTCATGACCGATCCCAAGCTGATCCTGCTCGACGAGCCAATCGCGGGCGTTAACCCCACCCTGGCCGGCGACATCGCCCGGCATCTGGAGTCGCTGCGCGTCGACGGCATCACCTTCCTGATCATCGAGCATCATCTCGACGTGATCGCGCGTCTCTGCGACCCGGTGATCGTGCTCGCGGAGGGCCGTCATCTCGCGGAGGGATCTTTCGCGGCACTTGCCGCCGACCCGCGGGTCCAGGCAGCGTACATGGGGAGTAGGCGGGTTGGCGAGCCGCAGCCGCAGGCGAGGTGAGCGAATCCATGATGGAATCCGAGCGGAGCGAGGCCGCGTGAGTCTCCTCGCGTGCGAGGGAGTCGTCGCCGGCTACAGCGCCGCCGACGAGGTGCTGAAGGGCGTGGACCTCACCATCGAGCGCGGCGAGATCGTGAGCATCATCGGCCCGAACGGCGCGGGCAAGTCCACCCTGCTCAAGGTGGTCGCGGGGATCCTGACGCCGAGCCGCGGCTCCGTCCGGCTGGGCGACCGCGCCATCCAGGGCCGCCCCCCGCGGGAGATCTCCGCGCTCGGCGTGGCGTTCGTGCCCCAGGAGCAGAACATCTTCCCCACGATGTCCGTCCGCGAGAACCTCGAGATCGGGGGCTATGTGGACCCCTCGGGCGCCCGCCGGAGGATCGACGCGATCTTCGCGCGCTTCCCCGCGCTCGCCGAGAAGCGCCGCCACGCCGCGCGCACGCTCTCGGGCGGGCAGCGGCAGATGCTGGCGATGGCGATGGCGCTGATGGTGGAGCCCACCCTGCTGCTGCTCGACGAGCCCTCCGCGGGCCTGGCCCCCCAGGCGGCGGAGCGCCTCTTCGAGACCATCGCCGCCATCAATGCGGACGGCGTGTCCATTGCCATGGTGGAGCAGAACGCACTCGAGGCCCTCGCCATCGCCCGGCGCGGTTATATTCTGGTGGACGGCCGGAACAGCCGGACCGGCCCCGCCGCCGAGCTGGCGGCGGACGCGGAGGTCCGGCGCATCTTCCTGGGAGGCTCACTATGACGTTCAAGGACGTGGTGACGTCGGTGGAGGAGCTGCGCGCGCTGATGGGCGAGCCGAGCGAGCTGGCACTGCGCAAGGACATCGGCCGCCTCGATCACCATTGCCGCGCGTTCATCACGCGCTCGCCGTTCGTGCTGATCGCGACGGCGGACCGGTCCGGCCGCTGCGACGTGAGCCCCAAGGGCGACGGGCCCGGGTTCGTCCAGGTGCTGGACGAGCGGCACCTGGTCATCCCCGACCGCCCGGGAAACAAGCGCTTCGACGGCATCCGCAATCTCCTCGAGAACCCCGGGATCGGCCTCATCTTCCTGCTGCCGCGCAGCGAGGAGACCCTGCGGGTGAACGGCCGGGCTCAGATCGTGCGCGACCCCGACGTGCTGGCGCGTTTCGCGGTCCAGGGCAAGCTGCCGCAGCTCGCCATCGCCGTCGAGGTGCAGGAGAGCTTCCTCCACTGCGCGAAGTGCGTGAAGCGCTCGGGGCTGTGGGACGCGGAGAAGTGGCCCGACCTCACCGGGCTGGCCTCGGCCGCTCAGATGCTCCACGACCATGCCCGCCCGAAGGACATGACGGTCGAGGCCATGCAGGACCGGCTGCAGGACGGCTACCGAAAGAATCTCTACTGAGCGCGGCCGCGGGCCGCGAGGAGACCTCACGATGAGCGATGACTCGACCCGCATCTCCCGCCGCGCCGTGCTGGCCGGCGCTACCGCGCTGGGTGCGGCGGCCCTCGCGCCGCGGCTCGCGCGCGCGCAGGGCGGCGCCATCCGCCTCGGCACCTTGACCCCGCTCACCGGCGCCGGCGGACCGTATGGCCCGCCCATGCGCCGGGCGATGGAGTGGGTGGTCGGCGAGGTGAACGCCGCCGGCGGCGTGCTCGGCCGCAAGATCGAGCTCGCGAGCGAGGACGACCAGACCAACCCCGAAGCGGCGGTGCGCGCGGCGCGCAAGCTCATCGACGTGGACAAGGTCGCGGCGATCATGGGCACCTGGGCTTCCGCCGTCACCACCGCGGTGGCGCCGCTCTGCTGGGAGTCCAAGACGTTCCTCACCACCGTGTCCGGGTCGGACACCATCACGCAGCTGCCGCACCAGGGCTATCTCGTCCGCACCCAGCCGAACACGCACCTGCAGATCGGCAAGCTCGGCGAGTTCATCCTCTCGCTCAAGTCCAAGCGCGTGTTCGTGCTGGCCGCGCAGACGCCGTTCGCGGTGCCGTCGCAGAAGCGCCTCGCCGAGGTGCTCGGCAAGGGCGGCGGCTCCGAATTGGCGGGCAGCGTGATCTACGACAAGGACAAGACGACCTTCCGGTCGGAGATCGACCAGGCCCTCAAGGCAAGGCCGGACATGATCTATCTCAATGGCTACACGCCGGACACCACCGTGGTGATGAAGGAGCTCTACAAGGCCGGTTACACCGGCGCCAAGATCGCCCAGGGCTACGCGGTGAACCAGAAGCTGCTCGACTCCATGCCCGCAGAGGTGTCGGACGGCACCTACACCGCCACGCCGTCGCCCGCGGTCGACTCGGCGGGCTACAAGCGGCTGGCCAAGTTCCTGGGCAGCGCGGATCTCGATCCGTATTCCTGCCAGTGCCACGATCACGCCAGCCTGGTGATCCTCGCGATCGCCAAGGCCAAGGGCGAGGCGACCGGCGCCGCCATCAAGGACAACGTGCGGAAGATCTCCCAGGGCGGCGGCGTCAAGGTCGACAACGCGGTGGAAGGGCTCAAGCTCCTCGCCCAGGGCAAAGAGGTGAACTACGAGGGCGCCAGCGGGCCCTGCGACTTCACCGACACCGGGGACATCATCGACTGCAAGATCCGCTTCGACCAGGCCGAGAAGGGCAAGTTCAAGCCGGTGACCATTCTCTAGCGCGTGAGCGAGGTCGCACAGCTCCTCGTCAACGGCCTGGTGGCCGGCACCATCCTCGCGGTGCCGGCCATCGGCTTCACCGCCATCTACGCGGTGCTCCGCTTCCCCAACTTCACGGTGGCCTCCCACGCGACCATCGGCGCCTTCGCCGGCTACGTCGCCAACACCGCGGGCGGCCTCCCCGCGTGGGCCGCGGTGGGCGTCGCCTTCCTGGTGGCGGGCGCGGCCGGCGTGGTGAACGACGAGATCGTCCTCAAGCCGCTGCGGCCCGCCGGCGCGCTCACTGCGGCCATTGCCGCCATCGCCCTCACCATCGTGCTCGAGAACGTCGTGCGCTTCATCTGGGGCAACGACCTCCGCGGCTACGACCTGCCCATCCGCCGCGACTGGCAGTGGGCCGGACTGCGCATCGGCCCGCAACAGGTGGAGAACCTCGCCATCGCCGTCCTCGCCATGGCCGTGCTGTTCCTCTTCCTCGCCTTCACCCGCACCGGCAAGGCCATGCGTGCGGTGGCCGACAATCCCATGCTCGCGGGGATCAAGGGGATCAATGCCGACACGGTGGCGCGGCTGGTCAACTTCGTCGGGATGGGCCTGGCCGGGGTCGGCGGCATGCTGCTGGGGCTCGACACCAGCATCGACCCGCTCACCGGCTTTCGGGTGATCCTCTCCGTGTTCGCGGCCGCGGTGGTGGGCGGGCTCGGCTCGATTCCCGGCGCGGTGGTGGGCGCGCTCACCATCGGCGTGGCCGAGGAGCTCTCGCTCCTCTCCCTGGCGCCGGCCTACCGCACCGCGGTGGGCTTCGCGGCCATCCTGATGGTGCTCACGCTGCGTCCCCGCGGCCTTCTCGGCGAGCGGGCGTACTGAGGAGGTCGGCTCGTGGAAGGCTACCTCGTCGCCATGGCCACGTTCGCCGCGTTCTACGCGCTCCTCGCGCTGGGGCTGAACCTCGTGTGGGGCATGACGGGCATGATCAACCTCGGCCTGGTGGGGTTCTACGCCGTGGGAGCCTACGTCTCCGCGCTCCTCACGAAGAAGGCGGGCTGGCCGATGCCCGCGGGGCTGCTCGCCGCCATGCTGATCACCGCCGTCGCCGGCACGGTCATGGCGCTGGTCACCGCGCGGCTGCGCGGCGACTACCTCGCCATCATCACGCTGGGCTTTTCCGAGGTGGTGCGCCTCGTCGCGGCCAACGAGATCTGGCTCACCAACGGCACCGACGGCATCTCGGGGATTCCGGGGCCGTGGCGCGGGCAGGTGACGCCGGCCACCTTCAATCTGATCTATCTCGGCCTCGCCACCGTCGCCGTCGCCGTCGTCTACCTGGCGATGCAGCGCGTGCGTCACTCGCCGTACGGCCGCGTGCTGCGCGCCATCCGCGACGACGATCAGGTCGCGGCGGTGGCGGGCAAGCCGGTGATCGCGTTCAAGGTCGAGGCGTTCGCGGTGAGCGCGGCGGTGCTCGGCCTGGCCGGCGCGCTCTACGGGCACTACACGTCCTACATCGCGCCGGAGGGCTTCGTGCCGCTCATCTCGATCTACATCGTGCTGGCCCTCACCGCGGGCGGGACCGGCAGCAACACCGGCGCGGTGGCGGGTGCCTTTCTCGTGGTGTTCTTCCTCGAATCCACGCGCTTCGTCACCGGCGCGCTGCCCGGCCTCAAGCCCGTGCAGGTGGCGGCGGTGCGTGAGTTTCTGATCGGCGCGAGCCTGATCGTCGTGCTCCGCATGCGCCCCTCCGGCCTCGTGCCCGAGCGTATGCCGCGCCATGCGCCACCCGCGGGAGTCGCGAGTTGACGCGGAAGCAGGCGGGCGTCGACCCCGCGCCGCATCTCGCGGCGGTGGCCGCCGCTCTCGCGCGCCCGGGGCAGCCCGAACCGCTGTGGGCCGCCCTCGACGCCGCGCTGGGGGCGGTCATCGGCCACAAGCTCTTCACCGTGCTGCGCTTCCACGCGGACTCACGCGAGTCAGAGCGCTGCTACACGAACCAGCCGGTGGCCTACCCGGTCGGCGGCCGCAAGACGTTCCACGAGAGCGCATGGTCGCGGCAGCTGTTCGTGGAGCGACAGCCGTACATCGGAAGAACCGCGGAGCACATCCGATCCGTCTTCTTCGACCACGCCCTGATCGCGTCGCTGGGCTGCGACTCGGTGTTGAACGTGCCGGTGGCGTACGACGGCCGCGTGCTGGGGACGCTGAATCTCCTGCACGAGGCGGGCTGGTACGACGAGGGAGACGTGCCGCCCGCGCTGCTCTTCGCCGCGCTGGCCGTGCCGGGCTATCTGACCCTGCCCTAGCGCGGCAAGGCGGTCTCGACCTGCGCCAGCCAGTACGGCATGCCCAGCTCGCGGAACGTCGTCGCCGCCCGCGTCAGCTCGGTCCGCGCCGCCTCGGCGTCGCCCGTCGCCTCGGCGAGCCGCCCCAGCCCTAGCTGGCACTGCGCGACGAGCGGTCGAAGGCCGAGCGCCTCCGCGTGTGACCGCGCTTCGCGGTAGAGGGCGGCCGCCTCGCCGGCCTGTCCCTGGTGGGCGCGCACGGCGGCGAGCAGGCACAGCGCCTTCGCCTCGTGACTACGCTCGCCGAAGCGCCGGGCGAGCTCGACGGCCTGCTGCGCCTCGGTGCGCGCGTCGTCGACTCGGTCCAGGGCCAGGAAGCACTCGCCGCGGCTGACTTTCCGCGCGGAAACGTACGAGCGCGGCGGCAGCGCGCCGGGGTGGAGCAGCGCGCGCGCCTCCGGGAGGCGTCCGGCCAGGACATAGGCCCGCGCGAGATGGTCGGCGCATGCCCCCCGCATGAGGCCGATGTGCCAGGCTTCGGCGAGGGACGCGCTCCGCTCGAGCAGGGGAACGGCGTGAGCGGGCGCGCCCCGGCCCAGGTGGATCCGCCCGAGCTGGTAGATCGCGTAGAAGATCGTGTAGAGCTGTCCCGCCGCGTCCGCTTCCCGCCGCCCGCGCTCGCCGTGATCCACCGCCTCATCGAACCGTCCGACCTCGGCGAGCGACAGGGCGAGCCATGTCCGGGTGATGACGGACGGCACGCCCAGCGAGCGGCTGGGATTGGTGTCGGTGACGGGATCCGCCCGGAGTCCCCGCTCGAAGTGCTCGATGGCCCGCGCGTGATCGCCAAGCGCGTTGTGGGCCTGCCCCAGCTTGAGCAACGCGACGCCCATCTGAGTCGCATCGCCGAGGCGCTCGCCGAGGGCGCGCACCTGCTCGCTGATCTCGATGGTCCGCGCCTGGTCGCCCAGTAGCCAGTGATTGTGCGCCACCCGGTGGAGGACGTGCGCGAGGCGGCGCTCGTCGCCGGCCTGGCGCGCGAGCCGCTCCGCCTCGGCGAGGTGCTCGGCCGTGCGCGGGATCTCGCCCAAGGTGATGAGGAGATCGCGCGTCTCCAGCAGGAGGTCGACCACGCGCGCCATGACTGCCGAGGTCGGCGGCAGATGGCTCAACGCCTCGCGCGTGCTGTCGAAGAGCGCGACGGCGTCCCGGTAGGCGCCCCGCTCGGCCGCCTGGCTCGCGGTGGCGAGGAGATGCTCAACCGCCTTGTCCCAGGCCAGCGCGCGCCGGTGGTGCCCGGCGAGGGCGGCCCGATGCGCATCGAGGTCCTGCGCGTGCTCGCGCTCGATGGCCGCGGCGACCGCGGCGTGGAGCATGCGCCGCCGCGGCTCGCCGATCTCTTCGTAGGCGACGTCGCGCACGCGGTCGTGGGTGAAGTCGAAGTGCTCGCCGACCTGATGCAGGAGGCGTCGCCGCACCAGCTCCTCCATCGCATCCGCGAGCTCGCGGGTGTCGAGCCCGGCCGCCTCCCGGAGCACGCCGAGCTCGAACTCGCGCCCGATCACCGCGGCGATCCCCACCAGCTCGCGCGCGCGGCCGTCGAGGCGGTCGAGGCGCTCCCGCAGGATTCGGCGCACGCCGTCGGGCAGCGGCAGCGTCCCGTCGGCGCTCGCAAGTCCGCGCTCGTGGAGGGCGCGCAGCGTCTCCACCACCACCAGGGGATTCCCGTCGCTCGCGCGCCAGATGCGCTCCTCCAGCGAGGGATCGGCGGCGGCGGCGACTCGCCCGGCGAGCGCCCGTACGAGCTCGAGGGTCTCCGTCCTCCGCAGAGGAAGCAGGCGGACTTCCGTCAGACCCGGGTCCCGACCGAGCTCCGTGAAGATGCTGCGGGTGAACGGCACCGGATCGAGCTCCTCCACGCGGGCGGTCATGAGGAACGTGACCGCGGTGCCGACCAGCCGCCGAGCGAGGAAGGCGGTGAGGCGGAGGCTGGTCTCGTCGGCCCAGTGCACGTCCTCCAGCACGATCGCGAGCGGACCCTTTCGCCCCAGCGCGGTCAGGAGCTCTCCCACCGCCTGAAAGATGCGCAAATGATCATCGATGCCGGCTCGCGCCGGGCCCAGGCGGCCGCCGATCTCCGGAAAGAGGCGGGCGAGCTCTTGCCGCCACGCAGCGCCGAGCCCCTTGAGCGTGTCCGTGTCGCTCAGCGCATGGCTGCCCCGGAGCGCGCCCGCCCAGAGCCCGAAGGGCAGGATGCGCTCGCTCTCGTGCGCGCGGCCCAGGACCAGCCGCAGGCCGTCGCGCTGGGCGTGCGCCACCACCTCCTCGACGAGCCGGGTCTTGCCGAGTCCCGCCTCGCCGAGGATCGCGACCACGCGCGCGTGGCCCTCGGCGCCGCGGGCGAGCTCGGCGCGCACGCGCGCGAGCTCGGCGTCTCGGCCGATGAGCGGCGGGTGGACGCTCGCCTCACCCGAGGGCGCCGCGGGGTGCGCGGCCCGCGCGGGCGGGAGGCTCTGCGTCGAGCGCTGGAGGAGGATCTCCCGGTAGAGCTGCTTCGTCTCCGGCTCGGGCTCGACCCGCAGCTCGCGCCACAGCGCGTCCACGCACGCCTGGTAGCGTCGCAGCGCGATCGCGCCACGGCCCTGCGACGCGTACAGGCGCATCAGCGCGCGGTGCGCGGCTTCCTGAAGCGCATCGAGCGCGAGGATGCGGAGCGCGGTCTCGATCGCCCGCTCCGTCTGCCCGGCGCCGGCCTGCCGCACGAGCAGGGCGTGCAGCACCCGCAGGCTCAGCTCGCGCAGCCGCTCCCGCTGCCCGTCGAGCCAGAGCTCGAACGCGGGGTCCTTCACGGCGAGCCCGGCGAGGAGGTCGCCCCCGAGACGCGCGCCCGCCGCCTCGAGCGCCTCGAGGGTGTCCGCGCCGGCGAGGCGCTCGACCTCGAGGGCGTCCACCGCGAGGCCGGCGGGGTCGAGGGCCACCTGCTCGTGCTCGACGATCAAGGCGCGCTCGCCCGACGGTCCGAGGGCGCGCCGGATCTCGAACAGGGCCTGCCGCAGGCTGTTCCGCGCCTGCTCCTCTCCCCGATCGCCCCAGAGAAGACCGGCCAGGCGAGCGCGTGATTCGGAATGGCCGGGCGTGAGCGCGAGATAGGCGATGAGGCCCTGGGCCTTCTTCGACAGGGTCACCGCTCGGTCGGCCTGCTGAGCGCGGAAGCCGCCCAGGAGGGTCAAGGTCAGACCGTGCATGCACGACCTCCTCACGGAGTGACGCGACTATAGCATTAACGGTTTTTTTCGACCTGTCTAACGGCGCCCGAACGACCGGGGGATAGTCCTGGGACAAGGAGGATCGACCATGAAGAACGTCCGCTGGGCTGCGTTCTGCTGCTTCGCCGTCGCGGCGCTGCTGCTCGCCACGCCCGATGTCCGCGCCGACATCGTCACCGACGCCAACGCCCGGGCGGCCGACACCGTCTCGCGCTTTCCCGCGCCGCCCATCACCGTGCGGATGATGGCCATCGTGCAAGTGTCGGTGTTCGAATCGGTCAACGCGATCACCGGCCGCTATCCGGCGTACCGCGCGAAGCTCGCGCCGGCGCCCGGCGCCTCGGTCGACGCCGCCGTCGCCTCGGCCACGCGCACCGCGCTCCTCAAGCTCATGCCCGCGGCCCAGCACCCCGTGGTGGAGGCCGACTATCAGGCGCTGATCGCCGGCGTGCCCGATGGCCCCGCGAAAGCGGCGGGCATCGCGCTCGGCGAGCAGGCCGCTGCCACGATCGTGGCGTCGTGCGCTGATGACGGCGCCATCGCACCCGACGGATATCGGCCCCACGCCGCCCCCGGCGTGTACGTGCCCACGATGCTGCCGGCGACGCCCCACTGGGGGAAGCGCCGCCCGTGGACGCTGACGCGCCCTGACCAGTTTCGGCCGGGGCCGCCGCCGAGCCTGACGAGTGACACCTGGGCGCGCGACTACAACGAGATCAAGGCGCTCGGGGCACGCAACAGCACCGTGCGCACGGCCGAGCAGACGGCCATCGCGAAATTCTGGGAGGCGACGCTTCCGAGCGTCTACTGGCCGATCGCCCGCGCCGTCGCGGCCGCGCCCGGGCGCGAGGTGACGGACAACGCACGCTTCCTCGCGGTGGCGGCGATGGCCATGGACGACGCGCTCATCGCGGTGTTCGACGCCAAGTACATTTACAACTTCTGGCGGCCGGTCACCGCCATCCGTAACGGCGACCTGGACGGCAACGACGCCACCGAGCGCGAGGCCGGTTGGGTGCCGTTCATCGACACGCCCATGCACCCGGAGTACCCGTGCGCGCACTGCATCGTGTCGGGCGCGCTGGGCGGGGTGCTGACCGCGGAGATCGGCGCGGGGCCGACGCCGACCCTGCGTTCCACCAGCTACACGGCGGCCGGCGCGGCGCGAGGCTGGACGAGCGTGAGCGACTTCACCCAGGAGGTGTCCCTCGCTCGCATCCTGGACGGCGTGCACTACCGGAACTCGACCGCCGTCGGGTCCGAGATGGGGAGAAAGATCGGCGAGCAGGCGGCCGCGACCTTTCCGAAGCCGATCCGCTAGCTGTGAAGTCTCACGAGGTCGTCTGCAGGGGGGTTGTCCATCCGGGGGTCCTCATCGAAGCTGGTGGTCGCCAAACACGCCAGATCGATGAGGGGGGTCCCCGAATGAACATCCACAAGAATGCCCGGCTCACGCCGCATGGTCGAGGGGAAATGGTGCGCGAGGTGCTCGAACGCGGGTGCTCGGCGCGGGCCGTGAGCCGCCGCGCCCGGGTGTGCGAGAAGACCGTCCGCAAGTGGGTGCGGCGCGCCCAGCTTGGCGAATCGCTGACCGACCGCAGTTCGCGGCCCCATCGCAGCCCCCAGGCGACGCCGCCAGCCGTCGTGTTGCGCATCGAAGTGCTGCGGCGGCAGCGCTGGACCTGTGCGGAGATCGCCACGCGGGTCGCCGTCAGCCGCGCGACCGTCGCGCGGATTGTCCACCGCCGGGGCTGGAGTCGCCTGCATGTGCTCGAGCTGCCCCCGACGTCGCGCCGCTACGAGCGGACGGCCCCGGGCGACCTCGTGCACTTGGACACCAAGAAATTGGGCCGGATCGTGCGCCCGGGCCCTCGGCTCACCGGGGACCGGCGGGACACCGTCAAGCGGGCGGGATGGGAGTTCGCCCATATGGCCGTCGACGACTACTCCCGGCTCGCCCTGGGCGATATCCTGCCCGACGAGCGCAAGGGCACCGCGATCGGCTTCCTGCAGCGCACCGTCCGGGGGCTGCGGCGCCTCGGGGTCCGCGTGCGCGCGGTCATGACCGATAACGGCTCCTGCTATCGCTCCCGCCGCTTCGCCGCCGCGTGCCGGCATCTGGGCGTGCGCCACCTCCGCACCCGCCGCTATACTCCACGGACGAACGGCAAAGTGGAACGCTTCATCAAAACCTCGTTGCTCGAGTGGGCCTATGCGCGGCTGTATCCTCATTCCGCCGCGCGCCGCTCCGCGCTCCAACACTGGTTGCACCACTACAACTGGCACCGCGCCCACACGAGCCTCGGAGGCCACGCCCCCATTACCCGGGTTTTGCCTGCGGACAAGCTCGTGAGGTTTCACAGCTAGCTACCTGACCTTGGCCTCTGGGCCGGTCAGCGGCACGTAGTCGTACTCGCCGATGCCCTGCAGCACGAGGAAGGTTGCGGAGGATTCGCCCGCGTTCGTGACGAGGTGCGCCCGCCCGGGCCGGACGGTGTAGGTCTCGCCCGGCGCGAGGCGCACTTCTTCCTTGGGATCGCGCAGGAAGATGCGCAGGCGCCCCTCCAGCACGTAGAAGGTGTCCTGCACCCGGGTGTGGTAGTGCCACGGCACCTGCTGCGTGGGTGAGATCTGCAGCTCCGAGATGCGGAAGCCCGGCCGCTCGGCGTGGCGCGCCCGGCGTTCAACCTCGTAGAGATGACTCGAATCTTTGACCGCATTCATACGCTGCCTCCTTCCCCGGCGGCGGCGCCGAGGCGTCTCACCCAGGTCTCGAATTCTTCTCCGAGGCCACCCCGACGCGCGGCCGCGCGCATCTCGGCGGTGGGCGCGCCCTCGTGCGCCAGCTCGAACAGGAGCAGGGAAGCCAGATGCTCGCGGTGCCGCCCCACATAGCCTACAACTCCCGCGGCGTCGCGCGCCTTCCACACCTCGCCGAACCCGCCCACGATCGCGGTGACCGGCGCGGCGTGCGCGCTCAATCCCGCCTTGCGCAGCACGGCCGGCAGATGGCCGATCGCCTCCTCGTGGACGAGGGCGGCGATGCGAAGCACGCGGGTCGGCGTCCCGGCGGCGCGGCGCACGCGGGTGGCGACGGCGTCGATGTGCTCGCGCAGCGGGGCGGCGAGGGTGGGAGCCAGCAGACGGGTCGCCAGGACGTCCATCGCGGTGCCTGATTCTCTCACAAGGTGAGGGTAGAATGTCGCGGTGGACGCGACCCTGGCCGTCATGGTGGAGGCCGCGCGCGCGGGGGGCGCCATCGCGCGTGAGCGGCAGCGCCGTGGCTTCGACGTCATCATCAAAGGCGACGGGTCGCCGGTCACCGACGCCGATCGCGACGCGGAGGCGGCGGTGGCCCGAGTGCTCGCCGCCGCGTATCCCGAGTACGGCTGGCTCGGCGAGGAGACGGGCGCGCGCGGCTCCACCGCCTGCCGGTTCATCGTCGATCCCATCGACGGCACGCGTAACTTCGTGAAGGGCCTGCCCCAGTGGGCGACCTTAGTGGCGCTGGAAGAGGACGGCGTGGTCATGGCGGGCGTCGTCTACCAGCCCGTCCCCGACGTCCTGCACGTGGCCCGTCGCGGCGAAGGCGCCTACGCCGACGGCGCCCGGATTCACGTCTCCGCGGTCGGCGAGCTGCGGCAGGGCACGCTGCTCCACGGCGCGCTCGGCATGCTGCGTCCGCCGGAGCTCTGGGACGGCTTTCTGCGCCTCGTCGACGCCACCACCTATCAGCGCGGCTTCGGCGACTACCTCTCGTTCACCACGGTGGCGGAAGGCAAGGGCGAGGTGGCCCTGACCCCGGGCGTGAAGCCCTGGGACCTCGCCGCGCTGCGCCTCCTCGTCGAAGAGGCGGGCGGGGTCTTCACCGACTTCGAGGGCAAGCCCACCATCTACTCGTCCACCGCCTTCGCCACCAACGGGCGGTTGCACGCCGCCGCCCTCGCCCGCTTCCGAGGAGAGATGCCATGACGCGCGTGAGCGAGCTGGATACCCCGGTCGTCACCATCCGCCTCGACATCATGGAGGCGAACATCCGCCGCGTGCAGGGGCTCCTCGACCGCCGCGGCATCGGCAATCGCCCGCACATCAAGACCCACAAGATCCCCGCCATCGGCGCGCAACAGATGGCCGCGGGGGCGATGGGGATCACCTGTCAGAAGCTCGGGGAGGTCGAGGTGTTCGCCGACGCCGGCGTGGCTGACGACGTCCTTCTCACGTACAACATCCTCGGAGCGGCGAAGGCCGAGCGGCTCATGGCGGCGAACCGCCGCATCCGGCGGCTCACCGTCGCGCTCGACAACGAGGTGGTGGCACGGGGCCTCTCCGAGGCGGCGGCGCGGGCGGGCCAGGATCTGCGCTTCGTGGTGGACTGCGACACCGGCATGGGGCGCACCGGCGTGCAGACGCCGCAGGCCGCGGTGGACCTCGCGCGCATGGCCATGACGCTGCCGCGTCTGCAGTTCCAGGGGCTCATGACCTTCCCCAGCCGGGATCCCGACACCCGGGTCTTCTTCGAGGCGGCGCTGGCGCTCTTCAAGCAGGCGGGGATCGCGGTGCCGGTCGTCTCGGGCGGCGGCACGCCCGCGCTCGCCACCGTGGACCGCTTCCCCATGCTCACCGAGCATCGCGCGGGGACCTGCGTGTTCAACGATGCGATGGTGGTGTCCACCGGCACGGCGACGTGGGAGGACTGCGCGATGCGGGTGCGCGCCACGGTGGTGAGCCGGCCCACGCCCGAGCGTGCGGTGCTGGACGCCGGGTCGAAGGTGCTCACCTCCGACCAGTACTTCATGAAGGGCTTCGGCCACGTGATGGAATACGGGGAGGCCGCGATCACCCACCTCTCCGAGGAGCACGCGGTGGTGGACTTGAGCGCGTGCCCCGAGCGTCCGATGGTGGGCGACGTGGTGGAGGTGGTGCCGAACCACTGCTGCGTGGTCTCGAACATGGTGGACGAGCTCCACGGGGTGCGCGGCGGCGCCGTCGAGGTGGTGTGGCCGGTCGCCGCGCGCGGCCGGGTGCGCTAGCCATGGCCACGCGCACCGGCGCGCAGCTCCTCGTCGACGCGCTCGTCGCCGCGGGCGTCCCGCACCTCTTCTCCCTGTCCGGCAATCAGATCCTGTCCGTCTACGACGCGACCATCGAGCAGCCGATCTCCATCCTCCACACCCGCCACGAGGCAGGCGCGGTGCACATGGCCGACGCCTGGGGCCGGCTCACCGAGCGGCCGGGCGTGGCGCTGGTGACGGCGGGTCCCGGTCATCTCAACGCGATCTCGGCGCTGTATGGCGCGCTGATGTCGGAGTCGCCGATGGTGCTGCTCTCCGGCCACGCCCCCAAGGCCCAGGCGGGGCGCGGCGCCTTCCAGGAGATCGACCAGGTCGGCGCAGCGCGGCCGGTGACCAAGGCGGCATGGCGCGTCGAGAGCGCGGCGGGCATGGGCGACGACATGGCGCGCGCCCTCGTGCTCGCCGCGAGCGGGCGGCCGGGGCCGGTGCACCTGAGCCTGCCGGGCGATCTGCTCGACGCGAAGGTGGCCGAGGCGCCCGCCGCGGCGCCCGCCCCGTACGGGCACGAGCCGACGCTCGTCCCCGAGGTCACGATCGCGCAGATCCTCGAGCGGCTCGAGTCCGCGCGCCGCCCGCTGATCGTGGTCGGGCCCGCCATGGCCCGCGCGCCGCGCGGCGCCGCGGTTGCGGCCCTCAGCCGCGCCACCGGTATTCCCGCCTTGCCCGTCGAGAGCCCGCGCGGTCTGAACGACCCGTGGCTTCACATGGCCGCGACGGTCTTCGCGCAGGCCGACGCGGTGCTGCTGCTGGGCAAGCGCCTCGACTACGGGCTGCGCTTCGGCGACGCCGGCGTCTTCGCGCCCGACCGCCGCATTCTGCAAGTGGACTGGGACGCCGCCGCCCTCGCGAATGACGCGCGCGTTGAGCTCTCGCTGGTGGCCGATCCGGCACGTGTGGCCGAGCGCCTCGCCGCCGAGGCGGCCGGTCGGCGGTGGAAGCACGCGGCCTGGGGCGACGAGGTGCGCGCCGCGCGCGAGGCCGTGCCCGGGGGCTGGGCCGCGCTGCGCGGCGCGACGTCACGCCCCATTCATCCGCTCCGCGTGGCGGCCGCCCTTCAGCCGTTGCTCGATCGCGGCGCCATCCTCGTCGCCGACGGCGGCGAGTTCGGCCAGTGGATCCAGGCGGGCTGCGAGGCGGGCACGCGCCTCATCAACGGGCCGTCAGGCTCGATCGGCAGCGCGATTCCGATGGCGCTCGGCGCCAAGGCCGCCCATCCCGACACCCTCGTCATCGCCGCGCTGGGAGACGGCACGTTCGGCTTCCACGCCTTCGAGCTCGACACGGCGGTGCGCCACGGCCTGCCCATCGTCGCCGTGGTGGGCAACGATGCGCGCTGGAACGCCGAGCATCAGCTCCAGCTCCAGCACTACGGCGCCGAGCGCACCGTGGGCTGCGAGCTGCGCCCCACCCGCTACGATCAGGTCGCGGCCGCGCTGGGCGCCCACGCCGAGCACGTCGAGTACCCGGGGGATCTGGACGGGGCGCTCGCGCGGGCCGTGGCGGCCTCCGCCTCCGGCCGTCCCGCCTGCATCAATGTGTTCATCGACGGCATCCCCGCGCCCACCTACCGCGCCGGGGCCGGCGCGCACTAGGTCGAGCAGCCGGCGCCGGGGCGGGCCCCGGTGCCGGCTGCGGGAGTAGACGCGGCGACTAGCGTGAGACGGTCAGGCGTTCGCGGCCGTAGTTGTCCGCGTCGACCCAGGGCTTGCCCTCGGCGAAGCGCGAGGCGCGGAAGGGCGTGAGGTCCATCAGGGCCGGCTTGCCCTCGGTGACCCACTCGGCGAGGCAGCGACCGATGGCGGGCGAGGTCTTGAACGAGGTGCCGGAGTCGCCGAGCATCACCCAGAGGCCGGGCACCGACGAGATCTGGTCGATGATGGCGCGGCCGTCCGCGGACATCATGATCATCCCGGCCCAGCCGCCCCGCATCGTCGCCTCCGCGAACGCGGGCAGTCGTGCGGAGAGCTTCTCGCGGCAGAGGGTGACGTAGTCCGGGTCCACGCCCTCGTTGTACTTCTCGGGATCGCCGTGGGAGACGCCCAGCTCCACCCCGATCAGCGTGGAGGCCGCGCCCTCCGGCCGTATCCACGCCTCGTGCGAGTCATCGCTGATCACGCAGTGGCGCCGGGTGAAGCCGGCCGGCCAGCGGAAGATGGACACCTGGATGCGGAACGGCGTGAGCGGCAGGCCGATTCCCAGGGGCTCCAGCAGCGTATGCGCCCACGCGCCCGGCACGAGCACCACCGCGGGGGTGTCGATGCGCCCGCCGGTGGTCTCCACCCCGGTGACTCGGCCGCGCTCGGTCACGACGCGCGTCGCCTCGCAGTGCGTGCGGATCTCGACGCCGAGGCGCCGGGCCGCCTCGGCGAGGGAGAACGTGGTGGCGTTCGGGTCGGCGTAGCCCGAGTCGGGCTCGTACGCGGCGCCCCCGAGGTCGTCCACGCGGCACTCGGGCAGGATCTCGCGCACCTCGTCGGAGGTGATCACGCGGGTCTTGATCCCGATCGCCTGCTGGGCGGCGACATTACGCTCCAACCGGTCGCGATGGCCGCGGGCCACCAGCTTCAAGTAGCCGAGCCGCTCGAAGCCGCAGTCGCCTCCGACCCGATGCTTCCAATCGTGGAAGTACTTGAGGCTCTCGTGAGCGAGGCGGGACTCGTGGGCGTTGGTGTAGTGCATGCGCACCAGCGAGCCCGACTTGCCGCTGGCCCCAGCGCCCAGCTGACGACGCTCCACCAAGATCACGCGCGTGACGCCACGCTCGGCCAGGTGAAACGCGGTGCTGCACCCGTTGACCCCGCCTCCGATGACGACGACGTCCGCAGTCTGATTGGCCATAACGCGCGAATTCTCGCATGCTTGACAGGGCGAGGGGAAGGCCCTATAAGGAGGACCACTCGAACCCTTCGGTCCCACGACCCGGAACCGGGGGTACCACGCAAGGCTGCGAGCTCAGGTCAGCGCCCAATCCCACATTTCTCGGTAAGGAGGAACGCAGCATGACAGTGAGTCGTAGAGACCTACTCAAGGGCGCGGCCCTGGCCGGCGCGGCCGCCGCCTTGCCGGGCGGCCTGGCCGCTCCCGCCGCCGCCCAGACCTCTCAGAAGCGGGAGCTGGTGGTCGCCCAGGGCGGGGACATCTCGAAGTTCGATCCGCACTTCAGCACTTCCTCGAACGACATTCGCGTGTCGTTCAACATCTTCGACAACCTGACGTCGCGACACCCCGACGGCAAGCTCAATCCCGGGCTCGCCACAGAGTGGAAACGCACCAACGACACCACGTATCAGTTCAAGCTGCGGCAGGGCGTGAAGTTCCACAACGGCGATCCGTTCACCTCCGCCGACGCCAAGGCGAGCATCGAGCGCACGTACAACCCCGAGGCCAAGACGATGGTGGCCACGGTGTTCAGCACCATCGACAAGATCGAGGCCCCCGATCCCTACACGCTCGTCATCACCACCAAGAAGCCGGATCCGCTGCTGCCCGCGCGCCTCGCCTTCTACGGCGGCCAGATCGTGCCGCAGAAGTACCTCGCCTCCGTCGGGGCCGACGCGTTCAACGCCAAGCCGGTGGGGACGGGCCCGGTGAAATTCGGCTCGTGGACGAAGGACGACAAGGCGGTGCTGGAGGCCAATCCCGACTACTGGGGTGGAAAGATCGACGTGGACCGCGTCGTGTTCCGGCCCATCCCCGAGATCGCGCCGCGCATCGCCGCCCTGCTGAAGGGTGAGGTGGACGCCATCACCCAGCTTCCGCCCGATCAGTCGGAACGGGTGTCCGGCGGCGCCAATACGAAGTTCGTGGGGGCCCTCTATGCCGGGCTCTACGTCCTCGCGGTGAACAGCAAGCGGCCCCCGCTGGACAACCCGCTGGTCAAACAAGCCCTCTCGCTGGCCATCGATCGTCCGCTCATCGTGAAAGAGCTCTGGCGCGGCCGCGGCATCGTGCCGAGCCAGCCCATCGCGAAGGGCGACAACCATTGGGACCCCGAGCGGCCCCCGCTGCCCTACAACCCGTCGGAGGCGAAGGAACGGCTGAAGAAGGCGGGGTACAAGGGCGAGGAAGTGTTCATCGAGACCACCGCGGGCTATCTCGCCAACGACAAGCCCATGGCCGAGGCCATCCAGGCCATGTGGAAGGACGTCGGGGTCAATGCCAAGGTCGAGGTGCTCGAGTATTCCGTGCGCGCCCAGAAGAACCGGGAGAAGAGCTTCAAGGGCGTGTTCTGGTCGGACCCGACCTCCACCCTGGCCGATCCGGACGGCATGATGTGGCGGCTCCTCGGCCCGGGCGGGCCCCAGGACTACTGGCGCCACGCGCGCTGGGACGAGCTGGGGGCGGCGGCGCGCTTCTCGATCGACGAGAAGTTCCGCGGCCAGGCCTACAAGGAGATGACCACCATCTTCCTCGAGCACTTCCCGTGGCTGCCCGTCGTCCAACCCTACGAGGACTACGGGCTCCAGAAGTACGTGGAGTGGACGCCCAATCCCAACCAGCAGTTCGAGGTGCGGCGCTTCGCTTTCAAGATGCGTCGCGCGTAGGTAGTGGACGAGGGGCCGGAGTCGCCGGACTCCGGCCCCTCTCGTCATGCGCGGCTTCGTTCCGTTCGTCGGCTACCGCCTCTTCCGCGCCCTGATCGCGCTCTGGCTCGTGTCGACGGTGGTGTTCGTCGTCATGCGGCTCTCGGGCGATCCGGTGCCGCTCCTGCTCCCCCCCGACGCGCCCACCAGCGAGATGGAGCGCGTGCGCCGCGAGCTGGGTCTCGACCGCCCCTTGCCCGTGCAGTACGCGGTCTTTCTCGGTAACCTGCTGCGCGGCGACTTCGGCCGGTCGATCCATTTTCGCGAGCCCGCCGGACGCGTGGTGATGGGCTATCTCCCCGCCACGCTCGAGCTCGCCGTCGCCGCGTTCGGTCTCGCCGTGATCGTGGCGCTCCCCGTCGGCCTGCTCTCCGCGATGCGGCGCAACACCTTGGTGGACCAGGCCGCGATGGGGCTGGCCCTGATCGGCCAGTCCGCGCCCACCTTCTTCCTGGGCATCCTCTTCATCCTTTTGCTCTCCCTGAAGGCCGGCCTCTTCCCGACCTCCGGCCGCGGCGAGTGGTCGAATCTCGTGCTGCCCGCCCTTACCCTCGGGGCCTTCGCGATGGCCTCCATCGCGCGGCTCACGCGCTCCGCGGTCCTGGAGGTGCTCCGCGCGGACTACATCCGCACCGCGCGCGCCAAGGGCCTCGGCGAGGCCCTCATCGTCGCCAAGCACACGCTGAAGAACGCGGCCATCCCCATCGTGACCATTACCGGGCTCCAGTTCGGCACGCTGCTGGGCGGCGCGGTGGTGACGGAAACCGTGTTCTCCTGGCCGGGCATCGGCCGTCTGGCGGTCCAAAGCATCTATAACCGGGACTATCCAGTTGTTCAGTGCGCGGTCTTCCTCTCGGCGGTCGCGTTCATCGTCATCAACTTCTTCATCGATCTCCTCTATGGCGCCCTCGACCCCCGCATCCGCACTGGCTGAGCCGGACGCCTCCGTCGGCCGTGCCACGACGCGCCGGCGCCGGCGGCTCCGCGTGCCTGCCCTGACCGCGCTCGGCCTCGCCTTCGTGGTCATGCTGGGGCTCGTCGCGGTGCTGGCGCCCTGGATCGCGCCGCAGGACCCGACGCGCCAGTCCCTGCGCGGCCGCCTCTCCGCTCCCTCCTTGGAGGGGGCCGACGGCAAGTCCCACATCTTCGGCACCGATCACCTGGGGCGTGACGTGCTCTCGCGGGTGATGTGGGGCTCACGCGTGTCGCTGACGGTGGGCTTCGCCGCGGTGCTGGTGGGCGGGATCATCGGCTCCGTGCTCGGCATCCTCGCGGGCTTCCGCGGCGGATGGACGGACAGCATCGTCATGACGGTGGCCGACGCCCAGCTCGCGTTCCCGTTCATCCTCCTCGCCATCGGCATCATCGCGGTGCTGGGCCCAAGCTTTCCCACGCTCGTGGTGGTGATCGGGCTCTCGGGCTGGGTGGCCTACGCGCGCGTGCTCCGCTCGCAGGTGCTCTCCCTCCGCTCGCGCGAGTTCGTGGACGCCATACGCGCCCTCGGCGGCTCGTTCCCGAGAATCGTCCTCCAGCACGTGCTGCCGAACGTGCTGTCCTCGCTCGTGGTGATCGCCACCCTCGAGCTCGCGCGCGCCATCGTGCTGGAGGCCACGCTGTCCTTCCTTGGGCTGGGCATCCAGCCCCCGACCCCGTCGTGGGGCGGCATGGTACAGGAGGGCCGCGAGTACCTGGACTCGGCGTGGTGGATCTCCACCATACCGGGCATCGTGCTCATGGCCACCTCCATCATCGTCAGCCGGGCGGGGGACTGGCTGCGCGACGTGCTCGACCCCACGCTGCGGGGCGAGTGACGGGGCGAGCCCACCATGGCCTGGTCCCTGCGCCTCGTCGAGCACCGGCTAGCCGCCGGCGCGCTGCTTTCGTTCGACGCCGGCCCCCGCGTGATCTTCGTGCGCTCGGGCGCCCTCCGCGTGGTCGAGGCCGATCCCCACCATGCCCCGGTGGGCGCCGACGCCGCGGTGTTCGCCGCGGAGGGCAGCGGCGTGCAGTCGTATCGCGAGGAGCTCACCGTGCTCGTGTTCGAGCTCGTGCGGCAGCCGCCGGGGCCCGCGCGCGGCCGCGTGCTCCTCGAGCATCCGATCGCCCTCGCCGCCGGGCGCCCCTGGGTCATGCGCTGCGACCGCGTGGATTTCGTGCTCGGGGGCATCGCCCCCGCTCATGGGCACAAGGGCGGCGGCATCCGTTGCCTGCTGCGCGGTGAGCTGCGCGTCGCGGTGGGGAAGGCGCCCGGCCAGGTCATGCGGCCCGGCGACGCCTGGTTCGAGAGCGGCCGCGAGCCCGTGGTGGCCCGCGCGTCCGCCACCGAGGAGACGTCCTTCGTGCGCTGCGCCATCCTGCCCGCCGAGATTCGCGGCCAGTCGTCGATCGTGTACGTCGATCCCGCCGAGGGCGCGCGGATGCGGCCGCGGACGTATACCATGTACGTCGACGAGCCTTTCACCCTGGGGAAGCCATGAACAAGATCGAGCGGGTCCGCGCGGCGCTGTCCGGAGGTCCGGTGGACCATCCTCCATTCACCGTCTGGTATCACTTCGGCCTCCAGCACGCGCCGGCCGAACGCATGGCCCAGGCGCACCTCGACTTCTTCGAGGCCTACGATCTCGACTGGCTCAAGCTGATGAACGACTATTCCTACCCCATGCCCGCGGGGATGGAGACCCTCGATCACGCCCATGACCTCGAGCGGCTGGGACCGCTCGACCTCGAAAAGACTCCGATGGCGGCCCAGCTGAGCGTCGTCGAGCAGGTCGCGCGCGCCCTCTCCGGGCGGGCCCTCGTGGTCGACACGCTCTTCAACGCATGGAACACCCTGCGGCGCAATGTGGTGAAGGGCGCCATCGACGAGATGATGCGCGAGCACGAAGTCGGGCTCACGCGCGCGCTTCGCATCGTCAACGACAACCTGATCGCCTACGCGCGCGCGGCGCTGGCGCGGGGCGCCGCCGGCATCTTCTTCTCCGTGCCCGCGTCCACCGAGTTCGTGAGCCGCGAGCAGTACGAGCGCTACATGCGCCCCTTCGACCTCGAGCTGCTGGACGCGATCCGCGGGCGGGGCAGCCTCCACGTGCTCCACGCCCACGGCAACCACGTGTTCTTCGATCGGATGCTCGACTATCCGGTGCAGGCGATCTCGTGGGCGGACCAGGACGCCGGACCGACATTGGCGGAGGCGCGGCGCCGCACCGATCTGCCCCTCATGGGCGGCATCAGCCATGGCCGCTTCGCCTATGAGTCGGCCGGCCACATCCGCGGACAGATCAAGCGGTCGATCGAAGACGCGGGCCCCGAGAAGCTCTTCCTCGCCCCGGGCTGCGCGCTCCCGAGCTACGCCTTCCCCGAGCTGATCCGCGCCGCGCACGCCGCCGTCGCGCGGTGAATGTCTACCTCTCCGGCCTGATCGGCTCCGGCAAGACCACGCTGGGCGAGGGCCTCGCCGCGCGCCTCGGCCGGCCCTTCTTCGATCTCGATCGCGAGGTGAACGCGGCGCTGGGCCGGAGCTTCCACCATCTCGTGCGGGAGCAGGGGTGGCTCGCCTTCCGCGAGCTCGAGTACGGCATCGTGAAGCGGTTCGCCGCGCTCGAGGGAGCGGTGTGCGCGCTGGGCGGGGGTACCGTGCGGTACGCGTGGAACCGCGATGCCCTCCGCGGGACCGGCGTGCTCGTGTTCCTGGAGGCCGATCTCGCGACCCTGGCCGCGCGAGTCCGCGCCGCCGACCGGCCCCGCGTGAATCGGGGCGTCTCCCTGGAGGAGGATCTGGCCGCGATCTGGGCGGCGGCGGAGCCGCTCTACCGCCTCGCCGACCTCACCTATCGCACCGACCGCGGCGTCTCGGCGGAGCAGGAGCTCGATGAGCTCACCGCGCTCTTGCGGCAGCGCGGCGCCTAGGGGCGCACGGCGAGCGTGGCCACGCGCTCGCGCGTCGCCGCGTCGAAGCGCCGCGCATCGCCCACCACGCAGTTGTCCGCCATGTGCGCGGCCCGGCTGGTGGCGGGGATGCTGACCGACACGCGCGGGTCGCTCACGCCCCAGTTGAGGAGCGCCTGCGCCCAGGAGCGGAGCCCGTGCTCGGCGAGAAAGCCCATCTCGCGCGCGGCGGGCGCGCGCCGGGCGAGCGCTCCCTGGCCGAGCGGACGCATCACGACGACGCCGACCCCTCGCGCGGCGGCCAGCGGCAGCAGGCGCCGCTCCACCTCGCGCTCCTGGGGATTGAGGGGGATCTGGATCGCGCTGACGCGCCCGCTCTCCACGATGCTCGCCATCTCGTCGAAGGCGGAGCTGCTGTAGTGGGTGATGCCGATGGCGCGAATGGTCCCCGCCGCGCGCAGCTCCTCGAGATACGGCAGGTACTCGCGCCATGCGACGAGATTGTGAATCTGGTAGAGGTCCACCACGCCGCCGTACCAGTCCAGGGCGCGCCGGATCTGCTCGCGCCCCTCGCGGGCGCTGCCCGCCCAGACCTTGGTGGCGATGAGCACACGGGGCCGGCGCGCGTCGAGGGTTGCCGCGAGCACCTGCTCGGCGCGGCCGTACATGGGCGAGCTGTCGAAGAAGGTCGCGCCTCCGGCGATCGCCGCGTCCGTCACCGGCCGCACCGCGGCGGGGTCCCGTACGTCGAAGGTCTGCCAGGTGCCCATGCCGATGACCGGGACGGTGAGGCCGCTGTGGCCGAGAGGACGATGCTCCATGGTGGGCCAGAGTGTACCCGACGGGCCGGCGCCCTCTCATCTCCTTCTCATCTTCACCTGGTAGGGTGAGGGCATGGTTCACGAGCTGCCCGCGACGATCAACGTGTTCGGAAGCGCGCCGGTGCCGGCCACCGCGCGCCTGCTGCGCCAGACCCCCTCCGAGCGCATGACGCGCGTGCTCTCGGCCCTCGGCATATGCTGGGGCATCGCCGCCGTCGCCGTGTTCATGCCGGTGGCCCACTTCATCCTCGTGCCGACGTTCCTGCTGCTGGGTATCGGGCTCGCGGTGGTGCGCAGCCGCGAGGACGTGCGCCTCCTCGGCGCGCACGGCCGCTGCCCGCGCTGCGGCGTCGAGCAGGACTTTCCCGGCGCGGGCCGCTTTCACGGCGAGCAGGCGCTGGATTGCCCGCGGTGCCACAACCGTCTGACCCTCACCGCGGCGATGGTACCGTTGACGTGAGATGCGCATCCTGGTTGTCGAGGACGAGCGCAAGGTTGCGAGCTTCATCCGGCAGGGGCTCGAGGAGGAAGGTTACGCGGTCGACGTGGTGGGCGATGGCGCCGCCGCCCTCGAGCGCCTGATCGAGGGGCCCAGCACCGACCTCGTCGTGCTCGACATCGGGCTGCCCAAGCTCGATGGCCTGGGGGTCCTCAAGGCCGCGCGCCAGCAGAAGGTGCAGGCGCCGGTGCTGCTGCTCACCGCGCGTGACCGCCTGTCCGACAAGGTGACCGGCCTCGATCTCGGGGCCGACGATTACCTCACCAAGCCCTTCGCGTTCGACGAGTTCCTCGCGCGCGTGCGGGCGCTGCTCCGCCGGGGCGGGGGTCAGCGCGCGCCCGTGCTGCGGGTCGCCGATCTGAGCCTCGATCCCGCCACCCGCGAGGTCACCCGGGGCCGCCGGCGCGTGAGCCTCACCGCCCGCGAGTACGCGCTGCTCGAGTACCTGATGCGCAGCGCCGGACGGGTGCTCACCCGCCCCATGCTCGCCCAGCACGTCTGGGGACTCGAGTTCGATCCCGAGAGCAACATCGTGGACGTCTACGTCGGCTATCTGCGCCGAAAGATCGACGGAGAGGGGGAGCGGCCGCTCGTGCACACCGTGCGCGGCGCCGGCTATGTTCTGAAGGAAGAGCCGTGACCCTCCCGCGAGCCCTCCGCTCCATCCGGACCCGCCTCACCCTCTGGTACACCGGCGTCCTCCTCGTCATTCTCCTCGTCATCGGCGGCTTCTCGTACCAGGTGCTGGCCTGGAGCCTGTACCAGGACGTGGACGCCTCGCTGGTCACGGTGGGCCGGGTGATCCGCGACACCGGCTACGCCGACAGTGGCGCCATCGCGGAGGCCGCGCTGCGCGAGCTGCTCGGGCCGGACTTCGTCGACAAGTTCTTCCAGCTTCGCGATCCCGCGGGCAATCCCGGCGGCGCCTCCGCCTCGCTACGGAACCGCGAGCTGCCCCTCACGCCGGTGGCGCGGGCGAACGCCGCACGGGGCCGGCCGACCTTCGAGACGCTGGAGCTGCCCGGTGGGGAGCGCGCGCGGGTCCTCACCCTCCCGGTCGCCAACGGCTCCCGGCTCCCGGGGCTCGTGCAAGTGGGCATCTCGCTCGCCCGCGCCGAGGACGCCCTTCACCGTTACCTGATGGTCTTGCTCGCAGCGGTACCGGTGGGCCTCGCC
>Ga0207428_10001041_pt1 | contig 30598 bp, 23 predicted proteins | sample RhiMethybrSRZTD1_FD_187600 | JGI IMG/M metagenome (GOLD analysis project Ga0207428, IMG submission 187600) | Populus rhizosphere microbial communities from Tennessee, USA - Rhizosphere MetaG P. TD hybrid SRZTD1 (SPAdes) (version 3) | ecosystem: Host-associated > Plants > Roots > Rhizosphere >...
TGGCGCAAATCGAACCTTCTTCTTTGGTTCCTATCAACGTTGGAGCGATCGACAGTTAGGCTCAGGCAACACGCTAAACGGTGCGCCGACTGCCGAAGGTCGTGCTGTGCTTCAGGCAGCCGCCGGAAACCTGCCACACGTCGCAGCCCTCTTGAAACACTTACCGGCAGCACAGACTCCGATCAACAAGAACGCGACGTTTACGCTTAATGGAAACAACTTCACTGTGCCGCTTGGCTCGCTCACCGGCTCGACGGCGTTCGTCTTTGACAACCATCAGGCGTCGTTCCGAGTTGACCACAACTTCACGAGCAATCACATCTTCACCGCGCGGTATCTGTACAGCGATTCAGATACGGGCGGCACTGGCCAGGTGACGCCGCCGGGTCTGACGACGTCGAACGTTGCACGCCAGCAAACGCTCTCGCTGTCGCACGTTGGAACTTTCTCACCAACTCTCGTTAACGAGTTGAGGGTTGGGTACCAGCGCTTTGCAACAGTCACGAGTGCGTCTGATCCCGTGTCGGAAGAAATTCCTTCACTCGAGATTTCCGAGCTCGGCCTGATCGGATTCAACGCGGCGAACAGTAGAACGGCAATCGGTCTGGCAGTGAACCTGCCTCAATTTCGCACGAACAACATCTACCAAATCCAGGACAATCTGGCCTGGAATAGAGGTAACCATGCGATGAAGGGTGGCACGAACATCATCCAGAACCGGATTCAGAGCTTCTTCTTCCCGACGATTCGTGGCCTGCTGCGATATGCGACCCTGAATTCCTTTGTGAACGACTTCGCCGAAGCGGCAAACATCAACAAGCCGCTGCCAGGTGGCGAGGCTATCAACAACTACAACTGGTTCGACGTTCACGTGTACGGACAGGATGAGTGGAAGATTCGTCCGAACTTTGCACTTACTTATGGTCTCAGATATGAGCGACCGGGCGAAGCAACGTTGAGTCTGTTGCCGGCTAACGAACGAATCGTTGGTATTGCTGGCGGTGACCCGCGGTTTGCAATGAATCCGGTTCCAAAGCACGACAAGAACAACTTCCAACCGCGCATCGGCTTCAACTGGAATCCGCGCACGGATACTGACGGACCGCTTGGATTCATCACCGGCGGCGACAGGCTGGTTTTTCGTGGTGGTTACGCCGTAACTCACGACTACACGTTCATCAACATCGCGCTGAACGTCGCCAGCTCGTTCCCGTTCGTGGCGGCGGTGAGTTTGCCTGCGAACGTTAATTTTGCGGGAGCAGCCTCGGTTCCAAACGCGTTCGCGCGTTTGCCAAATGTTTCGAATGCAGGCGTGAATCCCAACGAATTCACGAGAACGATTGTGGGTGAAGATTTCCGTTCACCTTACTATCAGAGCTTTAGTTTTGAAATGCAGCGTGAACTCGGAACGAACGTCGTTTTCCGTCTCGGTTATGTCGGCTCGAAAGGCTCGGCTTTGTTTCAGACGCTGGACGGCAATCCACGCCGGCTGAACACGCTCGCGCCGGCCATTTGCAATCCGACGTTTACGGGCGCAAACGCAGACAGTTGCCGCGTTAACCCGACGGCAGCCGTGGTTCGCTTGCGCGCTAATGCTGCGTCGTCTATCTACCACTCGATGCAAGCCAGCATGGAAAAACGTTTGAGCCGTGGTTTCAGTGCGGGCGTGCACTACACCTGGAGCTCGTTCATCGATTCGGCGTCCGAGATTTTCAATCCCTCGAGTGGTGAGGTTGCGGTTTCTCAGGACTCCTTTAATCGCAACTCTGATCGCGCGCGTTCGACCTATGATCGTCCGCATCGACTGACTGGGAACTTCGTTTATGAATTACCGTGGTTCCAAAGTCAGCAGGGACTCAAGGGACACGTGCTCGGCGGTTGGCAGGTTAATGGCTTCTTCACTTTCCAGAGTGGAGCACCATTTACGGTGTTGAATGGTTCGGACCCGGCTGGTGCTTTGTCAGGCATCAACACACTCGTTGGTGATGCGATTCGTCCGAATCTCAACACGAATCTGCCGCTCGGCGGTATGACGATCCCGGAGATCATCGGTGCTGGTGGTGCTTCTTTATTCCAAAGAATTACTGCGCAGCAACGAGTTGGGAGTGCGGGCCGAAATATCCTTCGCGCCGACGGTATCAACAACCTGGATCTCGGAATTTTCAAGAACACGTCCGTTGGTGAGAATCAGCGACTCCAATTCCGGGCGGAGTTCAACAACGCTACCAACACGCGCGACTTCGGTATCCCTGAGGGCCGCGTTAATTCTTCAAACTTCCTGAACCAATGGGGTACAAGCGGCGGTAACCGCCGCATCGTTTTAGGTGTAAGATACATCTTCTGAGGTTTAGGCCACGGATTACACGGATTTCGATCCGTGTAATCCGTGGCTAACACGAATGATGCGACTCGCGATCGTTTCATCTTTTATCCTGATCCTTTCCGGCGTGGCGTATGCGCAGTCGCCCAGCGATCCTGCTATCGAGCTCGTCAAATTCAGTTGGAGTAAGGAGCGTCTGAACTGGGAAGGAAATCCCTTTGGTGGTCCAAACGAGAATTTCCATCAGATGCAGTTTCGTGCTCGTTCCGAGAAGCGTGTTTCTGACGCCAAGCGCAGCAACTCTGCCGAGGTCGGTAAACTGGAGAAAGACGCGAAGGCTGATGCCGCAATCGTCGAGAATGAAAATAAAAACTCGGCACCACCGCGATACTATTTTATCTATCGCGCGTCGATGAAAAACCTGAGTTCCAAAGCTATCAAGGAAATAGATTGGGACTACGTCTTTCTTGACGCTGTCACAGGCGACGAACTGGATCGACGTCAATTCACCAGTGTGCAAAACATTGGCCCAGGCAAACAGAAAGAATTAGTCTTCACTCTCCCGACGCCACCCACGAGACGCATTAGCGTTCAGGCGCTCGACAAGAAAGAAAGAGTCGGGATTGATGAACGGGTTGTTGTTGTGCGAGTGACGTATGCGGACGGTTCTGTATGGGAAGTGAAGTGACAATCAGGCGTTCATCACCCGAAGAAGCTGCGACCCTAACGAAGATCGCGCTCGAAGCGAAGCGTCATTGGGGTTATCCCGAGCATTGGATCAAACACTGGGAATCGGACCTCACCATTTCATCCGATTTCATTCGTGACAATCATGTCTATGTGGCCGAAGAGAACGGCGAGATACGTGGTTTCTACGCGCTTTGTGTGGCAAACAGTAAGGCGGAGCTGGAACACATGTGGGTAACGCCTGCACTCATCGGTACGGGCATCGGTAAGGAACTGTTTCTCGATGCCATGGAAAGAGCCGCGAAGCTCGATGTGGGTGCGGTAGAGATAACAGCGGATCCGAATGCCGCAGGTTTTTACAAACGCATGGGCGCCACACAAATCGGTGAAACCGATTCCGTCGTCGATGGCCACGAGCGCAAATTGCCGCGCCTCGAGATCAAGCCTTCTTAAAGCCACAAGAGTTTTGTGATTACGCCGAAGGCGTTCGCTAACCTCAGCCCAGGGTTCGAGTGCAACGAGAACCCTGGGATCCCATAAAAAAGAAGCGACAAAACCCTGAAAGGTTTCGCCACGCGACAAACCCTTTCAGGGTTTAAGAACTTTCTTATGATCGAAACCCAGGGTTGTCGCTCCGCTCCAACCCTGGGCTGAGGTTAGCCAACGCCTTCGGCGTATACCTAGAGCATCGGGTTATCGGGTTTGATTGGAGCCGGGCGTGGTGATTCGCTGCGAGGCGACTCAACGCGCGCTGGCGGGTCCGGACGTGACGGCGGCGGTGCCGAACGTGGAGGTTCGGATCGCGGTGATTCGGAGCGTGGCGGCTCTGAACGCGGCGGTGGATCTGACCTCGGCGGTGGGGCCGAACGCGATGGTTCGGATCGAGGTGATTCAGAACGCGGTGACTCCGAGCGTGGTGACTCAGGGCGCGATGGCCGACTTTCCGAACGCGGTGGTTCAGGCCGTGGTTCTGAACGTGGTTCAGGATGTCGTTCCGGACGTGGTGCTTCAGTCCGCGGCGACTCGGTGCGGGGCGGCTCCGTGCGTTCGGGTCGCGGTGTTTCAATGCGTGGCGGATCTGGACGCGATGGTCGTTCTTCAGAACGCGGCTGCGAAGGTTCTTCCTGACGCCGCTCGGGGCGACGTTCCGGCCGGTCTCCACGCTCCGGACGCGGTTCACGCGGTTCAATGCGTGGCTGAGGTTGAGGCCGCTCAGGTTGCGGCGCTGGTGGCGGCGTGGTTGCCGGTTGTTCAGTCTGTGGAGGTGCGGTATTGCCGGCGTCGGGAGTGTTGCCTCGTCGCGGTTCGTTCCCGTCCTGATTACGCCGGTTATCACCTTCGGTTCGATTCGGACGTTCGAAGCGACCGGGACGTCCATCGCGCGGTTGATCCGGTGACGTGGGCCGTTCAGGACGATTTACTGCGCCGGTTGGCTGCGTTTCCGTTCGCGGAGTTCCGGCCGTGTTTGGCGGCTGTGAAGAGTCGGGTCTCGGTTCGCGCCCACGGAAAATACGTGTGCGTCGCAGATCTTCATCGAGAGACGGTCCCGGGCGGCGTTCCGCTGCGCCGGTCGGCTGATCGGGAATATCCCGATGCGGAACTCTTCGAACTGGACGATCCGAATTGTCGCCCTCACGTCCACGAGGAATATTCTCGGCGGTTCCACCCGTACGACCCGGTGGAGTTACAATTTCCGGATCGCGATTGACTACGTTGCGCGCAACTGTTTCCTCGACCGGACGTCCACGACGCCCGGGATTTCCGAAGTCCCCGCGGGGCAAACGGGTAACGCCACGCCATGGTCCATCATCACGTCGATCGTGCCGTCCACCCGGCCCGCCATATCCCGGACGATCGTGGCGGTTATCACGGCCGTCATGGCGATCGTGACGATAGTGACGCGAATGCGGATCTCTCTGGTAATACGACAACGGGTACCAGCAAACGTCATTACCGAAGTTAATGTCGAAAACGAACGCGACCAGTGCCGGACGCCACCAACTCCGCTTCCTGTAAAATTGGCTGCGTGGACACCAGGCCCAAAAACCGTTGTGATAAACCCAACGACCATAGTGATAGGGCGCCCAACCCCACGGTTCATATCCCACCCACGTCCAGCCATACGGCGGACACCATGACCAGTGGCCGTAACGATACGGTGCCCAGTCGTTGAAGGTGCTGATCGTGGTGGAGTGCGGTCGCCAGATCCAGCCAAAATCGTCGGCGTAGGACCAATCGCCATAGGCGTCGAGATCCTCTGCGCCCCAAACGTATTCGTCGTAATACTTGACGTTGTACTTGAGTCGTTGTGCCAGATACTGCTCACGCTGGCTAACCCAATCGTCAATCGCATCGCGCGATGCAGCGGCAAAGAACTCCCAGTCGCCCATGTTCTCACCACTGACGACGAGCTCAGCCGACCGGCCATCGCGCAGAGTAAAGCCCGAAGTGTCGGAATAGATTCTGGCGCTGCCGCCATCGCGCACGGTCAAACGCACTCGCCCGTCGCGAGGCACGTCAATCCGGTATGACCCCTCTTTCTCGGCGGCCATCGTCGTTCGTGGTGCGTCGATTTCGAAGTATTCGTGTTTACGGTCAAATTTCGCGAGGCGCAGCGTGGCGGTTCCTTCAACGACGCTGAGCGCGATTCCCTCATCGCGCAAAGTGACGAGGCGCAGAGTCGAGTTCGCGGCGAGCCGAACGAAGTTTCGCGCGTCGATCTGAATCTCGAGACGGCTATCGTTCTCTGTCGCGACAGTATCGCCCTCGACGAGGGGATAATTCAGCCGGAGTGATTCCCAATCCTCGTTGCCGTTTCGTTTCAGGTTAGCCTCGCCGCCGATCAGGCTGATGCGGACGACGCGTGCCTTTACGTCATAGTCGTCGTCAGCATCATCGTCATCGTCGGCGCGGGCGATCTTTGTTATGGAGAAGAGAGTGAGTAGAGCGGCGCAAAGTATAAGGCTGGTTTTTGGTCGGGAGACTTGCATTGTTATGCTCCTTCTTGGACTGAAGTGCGGCGCTGCGAGGAAGGCGCGGCAAAGTTCATGCCCGCCCGTGTCCTTTATAGGGAGCAGTGAACGATTTGAGGATTCTCAAAGCGACTTTGAGCGTTAACGCAACGAGTGGTTTGGCGATTGAGAGAGCTCAAATTTTTAGCGAAGTGACGTGGATGGTCTGTCGTTAAGATTGAATGAACGTGAGGTTGCCTGAGACAGTGCACAGTTGACACGATATGGTGCGAGTCGCTGATAAATCCCGCTTCGATTTGGTCATCATCGGCGCCGGCATTAATGGCGCGGGTATCGCTCGTGATGCTGCCATGCGCGGGCTGAAGGTGCTGCTTATCGATAAGGGCGACCTCGGGTGTGGTACGACTACCGCCTCGACGCGACTCATTCACGGTGGGCTTCGCTACCTGGAACACTTCGAGTTTGGCCTCGTGCGCGAGTCGCTTCGCGAACGCGAGATTCTGCTGCGCGTCGCACCGCATCTCGTGAAGGCGTTGCCGATTGCGATTCCCATTTACAAACAAGGTAAACGCGGGCGGTTAACAATTCGCGCCGGGATGGTGCTTTACGATTTGCTTTCGTGGGGTAAGTCGTTGCCGAACCACCGAATGGTATCGCGCGCCGAAACACTTGAGCGGTGGCCGGGATTGAATCCGGACGGTTTGGTGGGCTCGGCACTTTATTATGACGCGCAGGTCGAGTTTCCTGAGCGCCTGGTTGCTGCAAACGTTCAGTCGGCACAGGAATTCTCTGCAGAGGTTCTCACACATACGCACGTAACGAGTCTTGCGATTAAAGACGGGAAGGTATCCGGTGTCGGATTCAAGGAAGAGTTTGTTGAGGCCGGTATAGTGATCAACGCAGCCGGACCATGGATCGATCTCGTGCTCGACCTGGCTCCCGTCGAGAGTCCGAAGCTAATTGGAGGAACGAAGGGCAGTCACCTCATCGTGCCTCCTTTTCCGACTGCCCCTTCAAATGCAATCTATCTGGAGGCACGCACCGACGGGCGACCAATATTCATCATTCCGTGGAACAAGCTTTACTTGATCGGAACGACGGACGTTCGCTTTGAAGGCAACCCGGATGAGGTCCGGTGCGAACCGTGGGAAATCGACTACCTGCTCGCCGAAACCAATCTTGCTTTGCCAAACGCGGGTCTCACGCCCGATAACATTCTCTACACGTATTCCGGCGTACGACCACTTCCTGTTACCGGCGATAAGAATGAAGAGAGCATTACGCGAAAACATTTCATACGCGAACACCCTCGACTTCCGAACCTGCTCTCGATCGTGGGCGGAAAACTCACAACGTATCGCAGTCTCTCGGAAGAGTGCGTGGATCTGATCTTTCGAAAGCTCGGAAAGGATTCACCGCCGTGTCGGACTGCAACGGAAAGCTTAGCCACAGATTTCACGGATTTTACTTAAAGACTCGCGTGCGAATTGTTTCTGGAGCCTTCGGGCAAGCGGCCTGCTGAGCCTGACGAGTGGATGTTGCGGGCGGGAGAATGCGAAGATGTCGTACCAGACTGAATCGTCCGCTAGCCATTCGATCAGAAAGCGCTCTTCGCCGCGCTCGACATGATCGGGCAGCGTCCCGTACGCAAAACCAAAACGCGTAGTCTCATCAATCGTGTAAACGATGCGAGACGCATTCAACGACCACGTTCCAAATGCTCTTGCTTTAACTGCGACCGTTGCGCCAACTTCGATTGGCACACCACGCGGTACAACTGTCACCCAACCAAGATCAAACTGGCGCCAGTTCTTCAACGCTTCAACACCAGCCTCGTAGGCCGCTTCGCCGGTGCCTATTTGAATTCGATTGTGATCTACGTTGTAACCTATCGACGGCGGTGTTGAGTTCGTGGCTCCGACTTCGTCGTAAGTGAACGGCAGGTTGCGCTGACCGTTAACAAAGTTCACGGCATCCTGCTCACTCGGCTCCGTAATCCTGAACAATCGTGGTTTACCTGCCTATGACTTGATCCGAGCACGCGGATGATGGCGGTCATATGCCGCCCGCAAATGAAGATCGGTGATGTGCGTATAGATCTGCGTCGTCGAGATATCGCTGTGACCAAGCAGCGCCTGCACCGATCGCGAATCGGCGCCATGTTGCAGCAGATGAGTCGCGAAGCTGTGCCGCAGAGTGTGCGGCGAAACATTCTTGATGCCCGCTTTTTCCGCATGGCGTTTGATCATGGACCACGCAATCTGTCGTGTGAACGGCCGCCCGCGATGCAGGAAAACATTTGGCGTAGTCTGTTTCCCATACTGTGCTTTCACCGCAGCGTACTGCTGCAACCAGTGAATCGCGCTCTTGCCAAGCGGCACACGTCTTTCCTTGTTTCCTTTTCCGTGACACACAACGAGACCTGCAAGCAGATCGACGTCAGCTTGTTTCAAACCGACCAACTCCGAAACGCGCAGTCCGGTGGCATACATGATTTCAAGCACCGCACGATCGCGTATTCCTTCTTCAGTCGAAACGTCGGGCGCTGCGAGCAGGCGATTGATCTCGTCTTCAGTGAGAAACTTTGGAAGATAACTGAAGCGCTGTGGCGTATCGAGATCCTCAGCCGGGTGCGTCTTGATGTGACCGTCGAGCATGAGAAACTTGAAAAAACCGCGCGTTGCACTGACCGCGCGAGCAATCGACGCCGGCGCCAGACCCTCACGTGAAAGACTCGCGATCCATTTGCGCAAGTCAGCACGCGTGAGCTCGGAAGTCTCTTTTCCGTTTTTGTTGGCCCAGGATTGAAGTCGATCGAGATCGCGTCGATAACTCTCGAGAGAAAGACGCGCGAGACCTTTCTCGACCTGCAGGTAGGTTAGGAATTCTCTTTGGAAGTCTCTATCCACAGATTACGCAGATTAACATTAAATCTGCGTAATCTGTGGATTATTCGTAGCGCAGGCACTCAATCGGATCCAGTCGCGAGGCTTTGCGGGCGGGCCACACGCCGAAGATCAATCCGACACCAATCGACACGGTAAGACCAGTGATCACTGCCCATGAAGGAATCGAGGCCGGCATGCTTGGGAACAGGAAAATCAGTAACTGACTGATGCCGATGGCCAGCACGACGCCGAGCGCACCGCCAAGAAATGTCAGCATCATCGCCTCGAACAGAAACTGCCGCACGATGTCGCGGCGACGCGCGCCGATGGCCTTGCGCACCCCAATCTCCTTCGTGCGTTCGGTGACGCTGACCAGCATGATATTCATCACCCCGATGCCGCCGACCAGCAGACCCAAACTCGAGATCGCAATTGCGATCAATCCGACCATCGCCGTAATGCTGTCAAACTGTTCGATAAACTTATCGGCAGTCTTGATATCGAAGTTATTAGGATCGCCAAACTTCACATGACGGCGCCGGCGCAGGATTTCTTCCGACTGCGTTAGGGCTTCCTGAACCTGTCCGGTCTTGCCACGGATTACGAGTAATAAATAACCTTTTGCCGGCGCGACCTTTTGCGCGGTGCGAAAGGGAATATAAACAGCATTGTCTTCTTCGTTCTCGCCGAAGAACCCCGCCTTGCGCTTCTCGAGTACGCCGATCACCTCGAAGTTGTAGCCACCCATTCGTACCTGAGCGCCCGCGATGTTGTTGTAACCTGGGAAGAGTGCTTCGGCAGCATTCACACCGATGACCATCACGTTAGCTCGTTGCTGATCGTCTGATTCGGTAATGAAGCGACCTTCTTTTACAACGATATTAGTAATGTCAGCGTAGTTCGCTGACACTCCCGAGGTATTACCCCAACGATAATTGCGGCCCTGGTAAGTGACATTATCGTCAAACGGTCCCCCGCCATAGCCGACGTTCGGCGCAACGTGCGCAACATCGTCCACTGCTGGAGCCTGCGCTTTGATTGTTTCGGCGTCTGCGACTGTCAGTGGTTTCCGGAGTCGTTCGGAGCGATCTTCACTCGTGCGGGGGCCCGTCGACAGATGGAACGCATAAATATTGTTTGTTCCATACTCTTCGATAATCGCCACGATACTCTGGCGCATGCCGGTCAACAGCGAAGCGATAGAGATCGCGGTCATGACGCCGATCACGATTCCCAGCACAGTCAGAAAACTGCGGAACTTGTGACCGCGAACACTATCGATCGCCATCTTCAGCGTCTCGCGCAAGATACCTTTTGGCAGTTGTAACTTCATTAACCCGCTTATGCCCTATTAAGCCTTAGTCAAAGCCAGAATCGGATCCAACCGGGCAGCTTTGAACGCCGGATAAATGCCAGCGATCATTCCGACAATTGTCGAGACTCCCAATGCCAGGATGATGTAACCGATCGTGATCGTCATCGTGATCGATGCGAGCACCGTAATCGCGGTCGTGATTCCCCAAGAAATTAATAATCCGATTACACCGCCCAGCGCGCAAAGAATTCCCGATTCAATCAAAAACTGCATCAGGATTTGTCGTCGCGTAGCGCCGACAGCCTTTCGGAGTCCGACTTCAAAAGTTCTCTCAGTAACGCTCACCAGCATGATGTTCATTACCACGATGCCGCCGACAACGAGAGTGATGAGCGTAATCGGGATAACGACCTTTGCGATCGTTCCGGTGAATTCATCAATTTGCTTGTTGAGATCTTCAACGTTCACCAGACCAAAATCGTCTTCATCGTTGCCGTTGAGACGGTGTTTGATGCGCATTGCGACACGCGCGTCTTCGATGGCCTGACGAAAACTCTCCCGCGATTTGGCCGAGCCGTGAATCTGAAGACCGTTACGGCCGAAGATCTGCAGGTGAGTGGTTACCGGGATGTAAATGTGGCGGTCGAACGAGTCGCCAAAGAATGCGCCGCGCTTTTCCTCCACGCCGATGACGCGCATTGGCAGACCCCGAACTTTTAGCGTTTTACCAATCGGGTCCTGGTTCGGGAAAAACTTCTCCTTGATATCGGCGCCGAGCACTACGACAAGCGCCGAGCGCTTCACGTCGTCGTCTGAGATAAATCGGCCGCTTTCAATCGTTTTGTCTTCGATATCGACCATGTTTGCCGAATGACCGAAGACCTGGGCGCCCGGAAACTCGATTCCGTCCTGCTTCAGATCCGTCCCGCTTCCGACGCCCGCTCCGACTTCTGAACACGAGTTACAGTGATCCCGAACCCACTCATAGTCATCCCAGTTGAGCCTCTTGTTACGTCGATTGCGACGCTCAAATTCGTCGTCGTCCATGTGTCCGGAGAAGGCCATCCGGGCAATCATGAAGTGATTACTGCCGAGAACTTTGGTGATTCTATCGACGACGTAGGTGTTGAGGCCGCTAATCGAGGCGCCCACGGTGACCACTGACGCCACGCCGATGATGATCCCGATAAGTGTTAAGAAAGCCCTGAGTTTGTGGGCAAAGATCGACTGTAGGGCAATCTTCAGGGCATCAGAATAAAAGGACAGTATTGCTTTCATAACTCTGGATTCGGGGCCGTATACGCCCTCGAAAGCCGCGAAGTTCCTTGGAGTGCGGCGGCCCGGCGCCGCTTTGGCCTCGATCAGACAACATCGATAACAAAGCGGCGCCAGGCCGCCGCACTCCAACGAGGCTTTCAAGACTAAGACGCTTTAGATGGCGGAGGTATTAACAGCTTCCTTAGCCGGTTTGACGGTGAATTTCTCCGTCCAGCGGATGCGACCCGTTACCTGCATGACCACGAACAGCGTCAGCACCGAGCCGATGGTAATGGCGAGCCCCGTGAAGCCCTTCAGGAAGAACGCGTAGGAAAACATCACGAGGTAGATAAACTGCGCGAGGGCAGCCTCTCTGCTCGCAAACCGCATCCCCACGACCAGTCGCAGATAACTGACGACCAGAAACACAGAGACTAACGACGAGACGGCAAAGGCGGCATGAATCGATATGTGGTCGACGAGGTACGCCAAAAGCAGATGGAAAGAGAAGAACGCGGCAGCGAGGAAAAAGTAATTCATCGGGTGAAGATCGATGCCGCGCATTGTGGTGATGATCATCATGAGGAAGAAAAAGAAGAAGAGTGATACTGGGGCAAAAAAGCTGATTTTCCCGGCGAGTGGTCCCGGCTGGAGTTTCTCCGGCATGACCATCGCGATTTGATAACCGGATAATAAACTTCTGTAAGACCAGTTGAGATCCCAGCCATTGGGCGTCTCCGTCTTTTCAGACGGCGAGAGCGTGTTGTCAGGAAAATCAATGTCTTTGAAGTTCGTCTTCATGCGCAGGTAAAAGTTATTTACCTGCGCTACGTCGGCACTCCCAAAGCTGTAACGCCACTCGTTAAGTCCCTGAGAGCTGTAGCTGACGGCAAGCTGGGCAGTCTTACCGGCGGCGACTTTGAACGCGGTTGCGGCGGCGTTCTCCGCATTCGTGATAGGGACTTGATTGCCGTCTACAGTGAAAACTAAATTGTCGTAGATGGCCTGAGCGGTCGGAAAATGTAATTGGAAATCGACAGTCTGTTCCTTGTCACTTGTGTTACGGAATCCGTAGACACCTGAAAACGCGACTTTGTAGGTGCTGTACCACAACAAACCTTTTTGCCGGTGTTCCAGGTTGAGGTCGACGTCGATCTTGCTGTTCTCGAGCGGCAGTGGTGTTTCGAATTCCTCCGTTACGGTCTTCACGACCTTCTTGCCGTTTTCAAACGTCTCCTCCTTTTTATCAACCTTTGTCTTGAACGAAGCGGTCGGAGGCGCCTGATTCTGTTGTGTCCCCCACGTCGATGCGACGCGATTTGAAGAGGTAGCGCCCGAGTCGTAAGTTCGCTGGAAAATTGTTCCGCCCAGAATGGCCCAGGCCACTGAGGTGCAGATAAATATGAACACGATGGCAACTATTCTCTTCGTCATCTCTCTCTACTCCCTGACTATGGATTGTCTGTCAGTTGTGCAGACATACGGTCAAGGATTCTCACGTTCGAGCGGGAACTGGACAATGTGGTGAGCCACAGAAACTATCTGTGCAGAACTACGTGTTGCGCATCTGTTTGATGAGCGACTCCATATGGCTCAGATAGTTTTCAAGCGCACTGCGGCCTGCCACCGTGAGTTTGTACTCAGTCTTCGGCAGCCGGCCCTCAAAATATTTAGAGCACGAAATGTAGCCGGCCTCTTCGAGTTTGCGTGCGTGAACGCTGAGATTGCCGTCGGTCGTATTCATCAGGTTCTTCAGTTCGCTGAAAGTAAGAGACTCATTCGCGGCCAGGGCGCTGATGATTCCGAGACGCAGGCGTTCGTGAATCAACCGATCGAGATTGGGCGCGGCACTCTTTTGCTTCGTACTTACTGCACGCGTCTCCACGCTCGCTTCTTGTTTTCGTTCCTGTTTTGCTGTTGACTGCTTAGCCACCGTATTTCCTCACAATAATTGCTCCAAATAACACATGGAGTCCGCCAAAACCGACGGCCATGAACCAGTTGGTCCAGGCCGCAGGACTGAAGAGCGCGAGTGCGCCCAGAGCCATAAAACAAAGACCCATCGCCGGCACTGCCCTAACAGAGAACATGCCGCCCGTGATCACGCCCGTTCCGTAAAGTAAAAGCCACATGCCCGGAATGGTGCTGGTTTGTCCCGCACGCGCGAGCACCAGGGTCAAAAGACCGCCGGCGATAATCGAAGGCGCCAGACTAAACAACGCTTTGCGTCCGGATCCCGAGAACAGCGGCGTTTGCGTGGAGCGGGCCTTACGGTCCATGGACCAGCCGGCGATCAAAGTCGAGATCAGTCCTTCCGCAAGCCACGTGTAAACCCACATTTTGAAGCTTGGTTGCCGAGCGGCGATGACGGTTGCGACGAGGGCAGTTGCGCCGATGGTCATTTCCCCGAGACCGGAGATACCGGTGAAGGGCGTTGCACGCTCCATGGTCTCGCGTATATAGCGAAGATTGTCCATGGCGCGATCGGAGACAAACCGGACAGGTTCCATGTCGAGGATGGTAAAGCCGCGCAAGGAATCTTGTCAAGTACTTTATCAAACAAAGAAGAAGGCCGCAGACGAACACGGATGAGTTACGGATCAAATGTGTAATCAATCCGTGTGATCTGTGGCTAATGCCTTTGAGACCAGCTCGGCCTGCTCTTTCTGGTGAATGCTGTACGAGCCGGTGGCGGGGCTTGCGGAGGCGCTGCGTCCCACGTATTGCGCGTTCTCTAGACGATTCTGAACAAACGTCCAGCCGCCCATGTTCTGCGGTTCTTCCTGAGCCCAGACGAGCTGGTTGGCGTTGGGATAATTCGCCAGTGTTTCGCGCACGCTGTGAGCCGGAAAAGGATAGAACTGCTCAAGACGTACAATCGCGACGCTCCGATCTTCGGTCTTCTTTCGTGCCTCGGCGAGGTCGTAATAGACTTTGCCACTGCACAGCACAATTCGCTTCACCGCATCGCGATCCGCAATCTCGGCGTCGTCAATCAGAGGTCGAAAGCCTCCCGCTGTCAGATCGTCGATGCTTGACGATGCTGCCGGCAAGCGCAGCAGACTCTTCGGGGTCATCACGATCAGCGGACGCTCCATGCCTGGTCGCACTTGTCGCCGCAGCAGATGAAAGTACTGGGCGGGCGTTGTTGGATAACAAACCTGCAGGTTGTTTTCAGCACACAGTTGCAGGTATCGCTCGAGTCGCGCGCTCGAATGTTCCGGTCCCTGTCCTTCGTAACCGTGCGGCAGGAGCATCACCAGCCGTGAAGTCTGTTTCCATTTGTCTTCCGAAGCAGCGATGTATTGATCGATGATGGTTTGAGCGCCGTTTCCAAAATCACCAAACTGCGCTTCCCACAAAACCAGTGCGTGTTGTGCAACGACCGTGTATCCGTATTCAAAGCCCAGCACGCCCTCTTCCGACAGGGAACTGTCGTAAACATCGAAACGCGCGTCGGAATTTTTCTCTGAGCGCAACTCCGCGAGCGGCGCCCAACTTTGTCCGGTTTGAGTGTCGAAGAGAACAGCGTGGCGCTGGCTGAACGTGCCGCGTCCCGAGTCCTGTCCACTCAAACGCACACGATTGCCGTCGTATACGAGCGAACCGAAAGCGACTGCTTCAGCGAACGCCCAGTCGAGCGGCAGACTGCCGTCGCCCATCTTCGCGCGACGCGCGAGTTGGCCCACCATCTTCGGGTTGACGTGAAAGCCTTCCGGAACGACCGCGATCTTGTGCGCAATGCTCTTAATCGTTTCGGCGGAAACTCCGGTTTCAATCACTTCAGAACCGTCGAGCTCTTCCACACGGGCCTGCGGCTTTTTCGGTTCTTCCGAAACTTCTCGCTTCGCATTTGCGAGGGCTGTTTCATAACCTCGCACGCGTTCGGAGATCAGATTGTTTAGTTCTTCCTCGGTGATGACGCCTTCCTTGATCAGACGCTTCGCGTAGACGGTGCGCACGCCGGGATGCGCTTTGACGCGCGCGTACATCAGCGGTTGCGTGTAGCTTGGTTCGTCGGTTTCGTTGTGACCGAGCCGGCGGAAACCGATCAGATCGAGTACGACGTCTTTGTTGAATTCCTGGCGGTAGTCAAGTGCGATCTGCAGCACGCGATAAGCAGCTTCCGGATCGTCGCCATTGATGTGGAAGATGGGTAACTGCGTCATGCGTGCGACGTCAGTGGAGTAGATTGTCGAACGTCCGGCTTCGGGAGAGGTCGTGAATCCGATTTGGTTATTGATGATGATGTGGATCGTGCCGCCGGTGCGATAACCCTTCAAGCCTGCCAGGTTCAGCGTCTCCATCACCACCCCCTGACCGGCAAAGGCGGCGTCGCCGTGTAGCAACACAGGCAGAGCGAGATCGATGACTTGCTCGCGAGTTGCTCCTCGCTGGCCCATCATCTCGTCCTGCGTAGCGCGCACCATTCCCTCGACAACCGGATCGACAGCCTCGAGGTGGCTCGGATTTGGCGAGAGTGACAAGCTGACCTTTCGCCCGTCCGCCAGGATGCGTTCACCGGTTGCGCCCTGGTGATATTTCACGTCGCCTTCGTCAGCCGGAAACTCCGGATGCACCGAACCTTCGAAAGCCGCGAAGATTCGTTCACATAAATTCCCAATCACGTTCGCTAGGACGTTCAAACGCCCGCGATGGGCCATGCCGAAGGTGATGGCTTCAACTCCGCGCGCAGCGGCCCCTTCGATCAATCGATCGAGCAAGGGAATGATTGTTTCGCACCCTTCCAGTGAAAATCGCTTCTGTCCGAGATATTTCGTGTGCAGGAAACGCTCAAACTGTTCCGCCGAGATCAGTTTCCAAAGCAGTCGTTTCTTGACTTCAACCGGAATCGGTTCCGGCTGCACAAACTCACGCCGGATCTGCTCGCGAATCCACTGCTTTTCTTCTTTGCTCTGAATGTGACGGTATTCGATACCGACTTTGCCGCAGTAAGCGCGCTGGAGGATGTCGAGAATCTCGCGCAAGGTGCCGCTTTCGCGATTGGCGAGACCATCAGTGATGAAAACACGGTCGAGATCCCAGATCGTCAGACCATAGTTCTCGATATCGAGTTCCGGGTGATAAAGAATCGGCAGCGCGTGAAGCGGATCCGTGTCGGCGATCAAGTGGCCACGCACTCGATACGCATTGATCAGCTCGATCACGCGAGCTTCTTTGAGCGTTTGTTCGCGCACCTGGTCTTCGGGAAGGAAGAAAGGATTGCGATCGAGGTTCCAGCGCAGAGGCGCATGTGGAATTCCGAGATTCAGGAAAATATTTTTGTAGAAATCGTGTTTGCCGATAATCAGCTCGTGCACACGCGCAAGAAACGCGCCCGACTCCGCGCCCTGAATGATGCGATGATCGTAAGTGCTGCTAATCGAGATCGCTTTGCTGATGCCGAGTTGCGAAATCACTTCAGGCGCCATCGCCTGATATTCTGCCGGGTGCTCGATCGCGCCGGTGGCGATGATCACTGATTGGCCTTCCATCAATCGCGGAATCGAGGCCACGGTACCGAGCGTTCCGGGATTGGTCAGTGAAACAGTCGTGCCCTGAAAGTCGGGAATCTGTAGTTTGCCGTCACGTGCGCGTTTGACGACGTCGTCGTAAGCAGTCAGGAACTCAGAAAAGCTGAGACGATTTGCGTTCTTAATGTTGGGCACTAAGAGCGTGCGCGTGCCGTCTTTCTTTGTCAGATCGACTGCGACGCCAAGATTCACGTTTGTTTGTTTCAGGCGCGTGGGTGTTCCATCAACCTGCGCGTAGCCGTCGTTGAGTTGTGGAAACTCTTCCAAAGCGCGCAGGACCGCGAATGCGATCAAGTGGGTATATGAAGCCTTGCCGCGATCGTTTTCAGCGAGATGTTGATTGATGATCCGGCGGTTCTCATCCAGAAGCTTCACCGGAATTCTTCGTTCGGAGGTCGCGGTCGGAACGCGGAGACTACTCTCCATGTTCTCGACGATTTTGAGTGCGGGTCCTCGGATCGGAACTGCTTCGGAGTCGGCTGGCGGCGGTGCAGCGGGCTTTGGCTCGGGAGTTCGAACAGGTGCAGCCGCCGGTGCAGCGCTCACTTGTTTGGGGGCCGCGGTTCCGTCTCCATCCGTTGCGGGGACGGCGGCTTTTGCGCCGTTTCCATCCAGTTCACTGAAATAAGATCGCCACGACTCGTCGACCAATTCGGGGTTACTGCGGAAACGCTCCAGGAGACCCTCGACGTAAGTGGCGTTTGCGCCGAACTCCTCAGCGATAAACTGGGATAAATCGGGTTTAGTTTGCTGACTCAATCTGAATACCTCGGTAGGTCAAGACTAACATATTAGCTGCGGATTTTCGCGGAGCGACGCGGATCAGAACTTCTCAATTAGGAATAGAAATTCTCGGTTTGGCTCTTCCGCGTCGCGGACCCATTCGTGCGTCCACCGCATGCCGCCCATCACGTTTCGCCGGTAATCGACTTCGACAACTTCAAGCAGTTTTCCTGAGCTGCTGATCACGTCGTTCAATTCTGCGGCAGTGGCGCGGCCGCCGGAGCTGTAAGACAGGATGATGTATTTCGCTCTCGTTAGTTTGAGCAGTCGTTCGATGGCCTCGACCACGATAAGACGCCCCGTGTCATCTTTTCTGAATTCCTCAAACACCGAAGCGCTCAACGTGTCGCTGGTGTCTGCGCGTCTATTTGCTTTGCCAAAAAGCGGTGGTTTATCGAAGAGGCAGACGGAGGTCCACAGGTGGTAGTACGACGCGTAACGCACGCGTGAAGGCGGCATCTTTTCGTTGTTGGAGCCATACGGAGGGTCGTAATAGGCGAGATCAGTTTCGACTGACGCGACGATATCAAAAATATTATTTTGAAAGATCTGATGCTCACGTGTTTTCGGCGTCAGTTTCGGAACGCGCAACTTCATTTCGCGATAAGACCGGGGAGACCATTCGCTCAGGTAAGAAGCATAGTGTCCGATTGTGCTGTCAACTTCGTCCATCGCGTGAATCAGGCTCGTCAGCGCGACGGCTTTCTCATCTCGACTCAAATTTATTCGCTCGATCTCTTCACGAATCGCGTCGAGCTTGAGTGTGTTGTGTTTTTGCCAGGGACGCTTCATTCCGTTGCTACCGCCATAGTGTTCGGTAAACCAACCTTCCTGACCCGGCAGCGCATTCAGATGGTCGATCAGAGTTTGGTAATGGTCGCGAGAAAACGGACTGAGCAGATAACACTCAGCGAAGACTTTGGACCAGACGGCAATATCGTTAGCAACGACGCGATACCCCGAGTGGGCGAACGCTTGCGAAACGCGCGTCGTACCCGAGAAACCATCGAAAACCGTTTGAGGATTTACTTTTTCAGCGAGCTGCAGAATGTGAGGCAGGAGTTTCAGTTTTGAGCCGGCGTACTTGATGCCTTCGGTTTGGGGAGCGGTCATGATGATGATATCGTAGCGCGTACATCAGTACCCGCATACACACAAATGGAACAAGTAAACGAACCTACGACAAAACTCAGGACAATTGTAGTTTTTTCGATGCTCTTCGCAGTGCTTGGTGCGGTCATCGTCTTTGCATACTTCACGACGTTCTCGCGCCCGGTGACGACGATCATTCTCGTCCGACACGCGGAGAAGAAAATTGAGCCAAACAACCAGGATCCCGATCTGTCTCCGGAGGGTTTTGAACGAGCGCAGGAGATCGCGCGCGTGTTTGGTGAGACCGGCATAAATGCGATCTATGCGACGCAATACAAGCGCACGCAGGAGACCGTTAAGCCTCTCTCCGATCGCACCGGCGTAGCCGTCAAGCTCCTCCAGTCGAATCAAACGGATGAACTCGTCAACCAGTTACAAACTACCAATCGCGGCCAAACCGTGTTCATAGCCGGTCACAACAACACTGTCCCCGCGATTGTGTCGACACTTAGCGGCGACACTTATCCGACTATTCCGGAGAGTGAATTCGACAACCTCTACATCGTGACGATCTACCGGTTCGGTAAAGCAAAGGTTGTGAAGCTTAGGTACGGCAAAGCGAGCACGCAGGGCGTTGGCACGGGAACCATGGTTCCGACGAACAAATAAAGATTTCAAACCATCCACAGTTACGCAGAAATGGTTATGAAGAAGAGCAAAAAGACTCCAACTAAAAAACCAAATGTCGACAGGCGCAATTTTGTGAAACTGCTTCCGGCTCTTGGTGCAGCCGGTTTAGCCGCGACGAAGTTGCCGCTCGACGTGCTGGCACAGACGCCGACGCCCACGCCGTCTCCGAGTCCTTCACCGACGCCGCCGTTACGCGTGACTAAAGAGATGATGCATGCGACGGAGAAGTTGATCGGTATCGAACTCACCGATGCGCAGGAAGCGATGGCGCTCGGCGGCGTCAATCGCAACCTCGATGCATACGAAGCGAACCGAAAAATCGATGTGCCACTCGATACCGAGCCGGCAATCGCGTTTCACCCGGCACGCGCCAAGAAGACGCTCTACGCACCAAAGACGAGGTTCCGTTTTGGACGAGTTGAGTTGCCCCAATTCAAGACAGTCGACGATCTGGCTTTTGCCACTGTTCCGCAGCTCGCCGAATTGATTCGCACGCGGAGGATTTCTTCGACTGAGCTCACGAAGATGTATCTCGCGCGGCTGAAGAAGTATGGAACAAAACTACTCTGCGTCGTGACTCTCACGGAAGATCTCGCGCTAAAGCAGGCCGCGGCGGCGGACGCTGAAATCAAACGTGGAAAATATCGTGGCCCATTACATGGAATTCCGTGGGGCGCAAAGGATCTGTTCGCGACGAAGGGCATCAAGACGACCTGGGGCGCCGAGCCGTATCGCGATCAGGTTATTGATTACGACTCCACCGTTGTGGAGCGACTGAACGAAGCAGGCGCAGTGCTAGTCGCAAAGTTGTCCATGGGTGCGCTTGCGCAGGGCGCTCGGTGGTTTGCCGGTGTGACGCGAAATCCATGGCAACCCGATGAAGCGCAACAAGGCTCGAGTGGATCGTCGGCTGGGCCGGCAGCAGCAACGGCAGGCGGCCTGGTTGGTTTTTCGATCGGCACTGAAACTCTCGGATCGATTGTTTCACCGTCGTCGAGATGTGGTGTGACCGGACTTCGCCCGACGTACGGCCGCGTCAGTCGCTACGGGGCGATGGGGTTGAGCTGGACCATGGACAAGATCGGCCCGATATGTCGCGGCGTTGAAGATTGTGCGGCAGCTCTGAATGCGATCTACGGTCCGGACGGAAAAGACATCACCGTCGGCGACGCGCCTTTCAACTGGAATCCGGATACAAACATCAGTACGTTGCGCGTCGGTTATCTGAAGTCGGAATTTGACGGTCCCACGACTCCGTCGCAGAACGAACAGCAGCGCACGCAGGCCGAGCAACGGCGCGCGCTTTACAAGACGGCGCTCGAAGTGCTGGAAAAAGCGGGAGCAAAACTCACGCCGATCGAGCTGCCGAAATTCTCGGTGGGCTCGTTGCGATTCATCCTGTCAGCCGAAGCTGCGGCTGCGTTTGACGACATCACACGCGACGGGCGTGTTAACGAGTTGTCGGGACAATCTCCGGGCGATTGGCCCAACACGTTCCGAACGTCTCGATTCATTCCCGCGGTTGAGTACCTGCGCGCGCAACGTGCGCGGACGTTGCTCATGCACGAGATGGAGAAGTTGATGTCGCAGTGGGATGTGTTTGTGAGTCCCGCGCCGGGCAGCGCCAGTTTGCTGGTAAGCAATCTCACGGGTAACCCGGCCGTCGTGTTGCCGTGTGGCTTTGTGAACGATCTGCCGATTGCGATTATGTTTACCGGTGGTGTTTACGACGAAGTGTCGCCGTTGCGTGTTGCGCTCGCGTTTGAGCGAGCGACGAAGTGGCACACGATGCATCCGAACCTATAGCCGCAGAATGATTTCGAAAGTAGTGCCGTGGCCGAGTTGACTGTTTACCGTTACCGAGCCACCGGCCTCTTCGACAGCGGTTTTTACTACGTCCAGGCCGACACCACGACCGGATATTTCTGATACTTCAGGAGCGGTGGAGAAGCCGGGATCGAAGAGCTTTCCCGCGGCGATCGTTTCCGGGTCGATTCCACGCCCATCATCGGTCACCTTGATCCTGAATTCGGCGGCGCCTCGCACTGCTTCGATTGTGATCTTACCCTCGTGCTCGATGCCGTGATGGACCGCGTTGCGAACGAGATGCATCAATGGATCCGCAATCACATTGCATAGTGGTTCTTCCAACGCGAGATCCTCGCCGCGCAAACCAAATTCGATCGTCTTGCCCAACGCGATTGCGGCCGACTGTCCTGCACGGACAGCTCGTTGCATGACTGTGGCGAGTGAGATCGAGACTTGCCGGCGCAGGGGTGCGATCGTAACGTTAGCGATTTTGTCCAGTTCGGATGGCAACTCGCCGGCATAAACAATTCTGAAATTGATCTTGCTGTTCTCAGTTTTTGGCGCGATCGAAATCAGCTCGCCACTCTTGCTCAAAATGGCTTTCAGGTTTTGAAAACGTTGATCGAAGTCGGTGAGGTCGAAGTCTGTCTGCACCAGAAAAATATCGGCGCCCTCATTGACGGCCTGGGATAGGGAATGTCTTTCGTCCGCTTTTAGTGAATTCCAGATTTCGGCAGGAACGAGCGGTAGGCTATCGGAAATCGTGGCGGACTTTTCCGTTAGCTGCTGGAGCGTGTGATCGTTCAGAGTCGAATTACCGGTGCGGAGCGAATGAAGCACATTCTCCAATTCGTGTGCGGCGGTGCTTACCTCGTGCAATCCTTCCGCTCCGGCTGCTGCCTTGAGGTTGTGTGTACGGCGAAAGAGGTCGTCGAGCGTTTGGCGTGTTTGCGGACCGTCAGCTCGAGTGGTGCGTAGAGTGTGGAGCGCGGCGGTTATTTGTTTTAACTGATCTTCGAGCGTTGACAAGTTTCTTTACTCATCTTCGCCTGCCGGCGCACTCGGTTCGCTATCTTCGATCTCGGGTTGGACGTTTTTCTGTGGTTGCTGTTCGTCGAGGTCGCGTTTTATTGCGTCGAGAATACCGTTGATGAATTGAGTAGCCTCGTACGTTGAGAAGCGACGGGCGATTTCGAGCGCTTCGTTTATGGCGACAGTGCGTGGAGTTGGTTCGTAGAGGAATTCGTAGACCGCAAGGCGAAGGATGTTGCGATCGACGACTGCCATACGTGATATACGCCAGTGTTCTGCACGTGAACGGATGCGTTCGTCGAGCAGTTCCAGGTTTGAGAGTGTCTGCAGAGCGAGGCGGGTAGCGAAATCCCGGGCGGTGGTATCGAGATCCGATTCACCAAGCTCAGCCCAGTAGCTTCGGACCACCTCGTCCGCAGGCATTTCGGCAACGTCAGCCGCAAAGAGCATTTGCAAGGCACATTCGCGTGCCTTACGTCGCGAACCCATAAAGTATTACCAGCCACAAAAGGCACAAAAAGATCTAGCCACAAAAAGGCACATAAAGCACATAAAGGAGTCCTATCTGATTATGTGCTTCTTGTACCTTTTTGTGGCTAGATCTTTTTTGCGCCTTTTGTGGCTTCAATCAAAAGCTTCCTTGTAAAGATTTACTAATTCCACCGCCGTCATGGCGGCTTCAAAACCCTTGTTCCCCAGTTTCACACCTGCTCGATCGAGTGCTTGATCGACCGTATCGGCAGTAACGATTCCGAATACAACCGGCAAGCGTGTGGTCAAACCTGCATGCGAAATACCACGAGCCACTTCGGCAGCGATGTAATCAAAGTGCGGAGTTTGTCCGCGAATGATCGTGCCGAGACATATGATTGCATCAAACTTACGCGATTCTCCAAGTCGTAACGCCAGCAGCGGAATCTCAAAAGAGCCGGGCACACGATACAGACTGACGTTGCTGTCCTGCGCACCCAATCGCTTCAAAGCGTCGAGGGCGCCTTCGACCAGTCGTGCCGAGATCAATTCGTTCCAGCGGCTGGCGACAATGGCAAAACGGAACGCTTCCGCGTTAAGACGTCCTTCATACACCGTAGGCTGCAACCGATTCGACTCCGCGAGCTGAATAGTCACTACGTTGGGCAGTATAGGAGATGCTTCGAAACGCATCAAGTTGATGAATTCTGCTGGTTAGGGATTGAGTTCGAGTTTTTGAAGCCGATCATCAATCATATGAAAGTCGAGCTGGACTTTGTGAATAGCATCATTCATTGCGATCTGGTCGCGGCCAACAGTGCGTACAGTGGAACTAACCTCCTCCACTCCTTTTTCCAATCGTTGCTGACCTGCTTGTAACTGCGCGATGTCAGCTACCACTCTGTGCCAAATCGGCCGCGTGTCGTAAAGTCGTGTCTCAACCTTCTTTTCAACCCGCTCAACTTTTTCCTCCAAACTTCGAAGTCTGGAATCGACGCTACTGATCCAGCTTACGAGCTTGTCAATAGAGCCGCGAATATTTGCATCCAGGTTTTTGATAGCGGTGAGGATCTCGCTGTCGTTTTTAGGTAATTTAGCTGTGAGGTCTTCGCTCATGTTTATGATTCTCCCTTCAGAGAGTGACCTTAACACGCTAAGGCTCTTCTGTGAAGTAGGCGAATTTGGCTATTTTTTGCCTAATTTGGCTATTTGCGCGACGAACCTTAGATCAGGTTCATCGGCGTGGGGTTCTTGGCATCCTTGGTGTAGTCGTAGAAGCCGCGGCCGGATTTGCGACCGTAGAGACCTGCCAGGACCATGCGCTTGAGTAGTGGTGGAGGCGCGAAACGCTTCTCACGAAACTCGTTGAACATGATCTCGGCGATGTAGTAAGTCGTGTCGAGACCGACAAAGTCTCCGAGCGTGAACGGACCCATCGGGTAACCGCAACCGAGCTTCATCGCGTTGTCAATGTCGACGATCGATCCGACGCCTTCTTCCAAAGCGCGAATCGAGTCGAGCATGTAAGGCACGAGCAAGCGGTTGACGATGAAACCCGTTTTGTCGCCTGCTCGCACCGGAACTTTCCCGAGCTTCTTGCCAAACTCGACTGCCTGCTCATACACCGCTTCGTCAGTCAGAATCGTCTTCACAACTTCGACGAGCTTCATCAGCGGTACGGGATTGAAAAAGTGCATGCCGATGAAACGTTGCTGGCGTTCGGGCGATGTGGCTGTCATCATCTCTGTGATCGACAACGATGACGTATTCGAAGCAAAGATCGTTTCGGGTTTGCAGATTTCGTCCAACTGGCGATAGGTCGCACGCTTCTCATCCAGATTCTCGATGATCGCTTCGATGATGATGTCGCAATCGGCGAGTTTGTCGAAGGAGGTGGTGCCGGACAGGCGACCGCGAATTTGTGTTTGCTGCTCCGAAGTGATAGTTCCTTTTTCCGCAAACTTCGCCAGCGACTTCTCGATACCGCCAAACCCTTTGGCGATCAGATCGTCTGAAACTTCTTTTACTACGGTTTCAAACCCGGCGGTCGCGGCAACCTGCGCAATACCAGCGCCCATGAGTCCGCATCCTAAAACTCCGACTTTCCTGATTTCCATCTCTTTCTCCTAAAAGTTTGTATGAACGTACTGTAGGGGCGGCCCTCCGTGGCCGCCCGTGGTTTACGCAAAGTATTCAAGGAGCGACGGCCTCGGGTTTGGCGAACACGATTAAAACCACGGGCGGCCACGGAGGGCCGCCCCTACAGTACGTTCCGCAGAGCTCTTGTTACGGGGCGGCGGTGTAAGTTTTGGCAGCGCCTTTCAGCCACGCATTGTATTCTTTCTGCCACTGTTTGACGTCGTCGATAAGCTTCTGGTCCAACTGCGGCGGTCGCTCTGGTGAATTCTTCGGCGACGGGCTTGCCGAAGCCGCTGCGGCAGCGAGCTTCGAAAGAATAACCAGCAGAGTAGTTCTTAATTCCATCGCACGCTGATCAGGCACAGGAGCATGTAGTGCTTGTTCTGTGGTTGGCTCAAGATCACTCAAGTCGTTCTTATAGATAACCGCTGCAGTCTTTTCCTGAAGCCGGTTCATAGCAGCCAAGTAATTCAGAAAAATTGACTTCGTTAGTTGGGCGGGCGTTACCTGCACCTGCTGCACCGTCAGAGGACGATGGAAGTTTCTCACGACTTTGTATGCGCCCAACGCGATTAAGGCCACCGACAACACTTGCAAAACACGCCAGGCGACATTGATGCCCGCGCGTGCGCCGGGCCGCCGGTAATCAATGAAGACTGCGAGTGCCGCTCCTGCAAAAAGCCCGCCGAGGTGCGCTGCATTACCGATGAAACTGCGGCCTAGAAAACCGATGGTCAAGTTGATGAAAATGATTGGCAGCATCCCGGTTCCAAATACTCGCTTGAAACCCTCGGGAAGTTCACGCCGGTACTTGATACCAAAAACGAAGAGAACACCAATCAATCCAAACAGCGCTCCGGATGCTCCCGCTGCTGGTACGTCCTCGGCTCTGAAGATAAAAGATCCGAAGACTCCCTGCGCCTGCGAAGGGCGTAAGGTAAGGTACATTGCCACCGACCCGGCAATGCCGCTGGCAACCCAAAAGACAACAAACTTCGCTGAACCATAAAGCTTCTCGACGAATGGGCCAAGTATCAACAAGCTGAACATGTTCATCACGAGATGGAGCAAGTTGATGTGAACAAACATCGATGTGATAACTCGCCACCACTGATGATTCGGCGCACTGATCAGAAAGTTGAGTTGCGCGCCATATGCGAGCAGGACTGCATCAGAAAAGCTTAATGCCAGAACCCGGAACGTTAGCCCGCTCGACGACCACATCAGCATGAACACGAACATGTTCACGACCAACAATGCGATCGTAAACTTGTACGGGCGAGTCAGAACCGTGCGAGCGAAGCGGATAGTTTCTTTATCCGGTGGACGGCGGGCCGGATCGATTGTTGGCTGTGCTGTAGTGGAAGCTCCGCAGACGGCGCATTGAGTTTGACCGGCGCCGACAATTGCCCCGCAACTACGGCACATCGTCGGCCGGCCGGGGTTAGTTTGGTTGGATTGACTATCTGACAAACAAATCCTATAGGTCCTATAAGTCCTTAGGACCTATACGAATACCTTTTACTTCGGTCCTATTAGCCCATCTTCGCGAGCATGTTCACAAGATCGTCGGCATGTTCCTCTTCAACTGCGAGAATGCCTTCCATCATTCGTCTCGAAGTCGGATCGTCGTTACCGAGGTATGTGATCATCTCGCGATAACTGTCGATCGCTATGCGCTCGGCAACGAGATCTTCCTTGATCATGTCGGTAAGCGAAGTGCCTTCGACGTATTCCGCGTGACTACGCGTCAAAAGGCCATCGGGATTGAAGTTGGGTTCACCTTTTAGCTGCACGATGCGATGGGCAATCTCATCAGCGTGGCCCTGCTCTTCGTTCGCGTGCTGCAAAAATTCGGTCGCCACGCTTTCGGCGTTGATTCCAGCCGCCATGAAATAATGGCGTCGATACCTCAGCACACAGACGATCTCAGTTGCCAGCGCCTCGTTCAAGAGTTTCACAACGGTTTCACGATCGGCGCTGTATCCTTCAGTGACAGCACCATTCTCGATGTGTTGTCGGGCGCGATCGCGCAAAGTTTTGATATCAGTGAGAAATGGTTTATCTGCCACTGCCCTCACTCCTTAAATTATGAATTTAGGGGGACACGGATCTTAACTGATTGTTGACCGGATTTCCACGCACCCAATCATTATCCGTCTTTTCCGTGTTAATCCGCGGTTAACTTGCCCTGTAGCTTCACATCCGTCGGAGCAATTGCATCGCTCGTCACTTCGACCGGCACTTCCCAGACGAGCGTCTTTATGCGGCACGTGCCTGTATTGTCTTCACGACAGTAAAACAACGTAACCTGTGCGCGAATCGTTGCTGGTCCAACCGCATTGGCATTAAAAGGCACACGCAAGGGCAACTTCAGATCCTTCGTCGAGCGTGCAGCGACGTTCTCTTCAACAGCCAGGCTCTTGCCGTCTATCGAAATCTTGTACCGCTGCGGCGCCTGGGGATTCAGGTGGTAACCAGCCGGAAGCTCGACATCGATCTGGAGCGCGCCATTCATGCCGGCACGAACTTTTTGCGCCGGGACTTTGATCTCTTCCGCGTTTGGGCCAACGGCGGTTTCGAGTGCCAGCATGTTCTTTGCCGGCGGAGTCAAACCGTTTAGACGAAGCGTTGAGACACGCTTTGTTTTCAGATCGACGACACGGATCGCGTGATTGTTTGTGTCGGCGATGTAGAGATTTCCATTTGCGAGTGACAATCCGCCGGGCTCGTAAAACGAGGGTGACGTGCCATCGGCTTGTCCGGGCTTTCCTGTGCCCAGAAATGTTTTGACAGTTTCCTGTTTTGGATCGAGCTCTTTGATCTTGTGATTGTAGGTGTCGGCGATCAGAAGTTTGTTGCCGTAACTCGCGAGACCGAGTGGATGTTGCAGGCGAACATCGTCGCCGGTGCCGTCCACATCGCCGAACTCGAACAGATCGCCGCCCACAAGAGTCTTCACTGCGCCGCCGTTGATATCGATCTTGCGAATAATGTTCGACTCACTGTCGGCGACGTAGAGATGCTTTCCGTCGTTGGCAAGTCCCGAAGGTTGTGCGAAACCGGCGTCGCGAAGTTGACCATCCAGACGCGCTTCACGTCCGGAACCCGCGAAAGTTGAGACCTCGTTCTTATCGAGATCGAGCTGCCAGATTTGATGTGGCCCGGCCATCGCGATATAGAGCGTACGGCCGACAAGTTGCAGATCCCATGGCGAACTCAGAGCCACCGAACGGGCTGGTCCACTCTTGAAGTATTCCTGTGATTGTTGGCCTGTACCGGCAACCGTTTCCACGTTGCGTGTTTTCAGATCGACGCGACGGATCAGGTGGTTTTCAGTATCGGCGACGTAGAGACTATCGCCATCCAGCGCGAGGCCCTGCGGGCGATAGAAGGCCGCTTTATCGAATGCGCCATCAGCCGCGCCTGCGTCGCCTGTGCCGATGGTTTCTATGAATGTGCCATCCAGTTTCGTAACGACAATCCGATTGTGGTTTGAATCAGCTATGAACAATCGATCGGTTTTTGCGTCAGCGAGAATCTTCCCGGGAAAAGCGAGCGGCAGATCGCCGACTTTTGCCCGTTCCAGAACCAGTTTGAGCGGCTCCTCGTTTAGTTCGCCCTTGCGGCGAAACTCTTCGGCAACTTTAGCGATCGCCTGATCGATCGCGTCGTAATTGCCTTCACCGGAAACGCCGCCGACGATGTATCCCGCCGGGTCGATTAATACCTGGGTTGGCCAGGCGCGGATGGCGTAACTTTGCCACACAGCGTATTCCGAATCGTTATAGACGGGATGCTCGATCTCGTAACGAAGAATGATGTGCCTGATGTTTTCCGTCTCTTTTTCGTTTTGAAACTTTGCGGAGTGAATACCGATCACAACCAGTTCTTTAGCGTACTTTGCTTCAAGCTTCTTCAGGTCCGGAATGATGTGGATACAGTTGATGCAGCCATAGGTCCAAAAGTCGAGCAGGACGATCTTGCCTTTCAAGGCGGCGAGCGAGAGTGGTTTGTCGGTGTTCAGCCAACCGCGACCACCGGTGATCTCCGGCGCGCGAACTTTTGGTCTTTCTTGAGCAGACATAAGTACACCTTGAGCCATCAGAATTGCGACCAGAATTATTTGAGCCACAGATTTCACGGATTTTTACTCGGATTTGCGCCCTTTCACTTGGAGTTGGTTTCTCATTGTACGATCCGTCTTCATCCGTGCAAATCCGTGGCTAATACTTTAACCTTTACACCTCGTGAACAGGCAGGCCTTCACAACTCTCGAATACCAGCACCTGGTGGAACTCATCAAACGGAACGCGCAGACCGAAGCGGGCCAGCGGCGCGTCGAAGCACTTGCACCTCTCGAAGATGTTGCTGAACTCAGACGCGAACTCGCAACGCTCGCTGAATGCGTGACCTTGCGGACGCGCGGAGTGAAATGGTGGTTCAACGGATTGACGGACCCGTCGGAAACGATCGGTCGCCTGCGCGTCGAAGGCGCGAGTCTGGATCCGCTTTCGATTCTGCAAACCGCAAAGCTTTGTGATCAGGCGATGTCGGCACGATCCGCCATTCTCGCAGAACGTGAGAATGCGCCCGTGCTTTGGGAACTGGTCGAGGATCTGCCGCGTGAGCTGAATTCGCTGGTCGCACGCGTCACCAACAAGATTCTTCCGAATGGCGAGCTCGACGATCGCGCGAGTCCGGAACTGGCTGCTATTCGTCACGAGATCAACGTGCTGCGCTCGCGTATCACGCGTTCGCTTGAAGGACTGATGCGCCGCTCTGCGGAGGCGATTCAGGACGAGCTCGTAACGATACGTAACGATCGGTTTGTCATTCCGGTAAAAGCCGACCATCGCGGTCGTATCCAGGGCGTTGCGCATGGTTACTCGTCATCAGGCGCCACTGCTTTTGTCGAGCCGCTTGAAACGATCGAGGCCAATAACGAATTGCAGGGCCTGCATGAAAGCGAAGCGCGCGAGATTGCAAAGATTCTGTATGGTTTGTCAGAAGAACTGCGCGCGCAATTGCCGGGTATCGAGATGGCGGCGCAGGCCGTTGCTGAGCTCGATTTCATCAATGCGCGCGCGATTTTTCATCAGAATTTCGATTGCGTGATTCCGGAACTTCAGAGCGACGTCGCGCCGTATGGAACCGGCGAGATGGAACTGCTCGAAGCGCGGCATCCCTTGCTGGAAGAAAATCTGCGTGCTACGGGTGGATCGGTGGTACCTGTCTCATTCGCTTTGAACGACGATAAGAACGCGATGGTCATCTCCGGCGCGAACGCGGGTGGCAAAACCGTTGTGTTGAAGACCACGGGTTTGCTCGCTCTGATGGCTCTCTCCGGAATTTCGGTGCCGGCGCGTTCGGCGCGTTTTCCGTTTTACGCCACCGTACTGGCAGACATCGGCGATCACCAGTCACTCGCGGCAAATCTTTCGACGTTCACTTCACACGTGGCCAATATCGCGCGGATGCTTGAACTCTGCGAAGCGCCGGCCCTGGTGCTGCTTGACGAAGTTGGCACCGGAACCGATCCGGAAGAAGGATCTGCGCTTGGAGTTGCGGTTGTCGATCACTTCAGACGTGTTTGCGGCGCACACGTC
>Ga0207428_10001043_pt1 | contig 30537 bp, 32 predicted proteins | sample RhiMethybrSRZTD1_FD_187600 | JGI IMG/M metagenome (GOLD analysis project Ga0207428, IMG submission 187600) | Populus rhizosphere microbial communities from Tennessee, USA - Rhizosphere MetaG P. TD hybrid SRZTD1 (SPAdes) (version 3) | ecosystem: Host-associated > Plants > Roots > Rhizosphere >...
CTTTGACGTCGGCATCCTTCAATTCCGCGTTACCGCCGCGTGGCGGCATGCCCTTGGGCGTTCCATTCAGCGCGCTCGTATAGAGCGCGGCGGCGCCGCGCGAGATTCGTGGCGCCCAGTCGGCGCTGTTGCCGAACTTCGGCGCGCCTGCGACCCCGGCGCCATGGCACAGCGCGCAACTCTTCTCGTACACGGTCTTGCCCTGCTGAGCCGATACGGTACCGACCCAGCACGGCGCCAAGACTGAAAACAAAAAAATTCGGAAACCGAGGCGCGCCCTCATTTGTTCATCCTCTGCAGCGTGCTCTCGTGCACCTGGGTCGGGGTTCCGGGCGGCGCGGAATGGCACAGGTTGCAGTTCTCGATCGCCCAGGCGATCTCGCCGTTGTGGCAGGCGCCGCAGAACTGGCCGTCGATGATCTTGACCATGTTGATGTCGTTGCCGCCGGCGCGGAACTGGAACCCGAGGTCGGCGTGGCACGCCTTGCAGCTGAACCGGATGCGGTGGAACCAGTGCGGAAACACCACCGGCCGCATGCCGGCCTTGTCGGAATGGTTGTTGATCACCACGTCGCCGTATTCGGCGCGCGGGGCCCCTGCAGGCAGGGCGAGCAGGATTGCGCAGACCGCGGCGCAGGCCGCGGCGCGCAGCGCTTCACTTCCCGGATTCCGGTTGCGCATCTTCTTTCTTTCTCGATTCTGGGAATCGCTCCCTCGGTCGCGGCGCTTCGCTCTCTCAGTCACCGAACTCGCGCGCGATCCGCAGGAACAGCAAAGCATTTTTCTTGCCATCGATCTCGGCCAGGCGGTAGGAGAGGCGCGTCTCCAGCTTGCCGATGCGGTACTCGAGGCGCTGCTCGAAGCTCCACGCTACCTGCTCGCGCAACGCATTGATGTCGCCCTGCAGGCGGGTGTTCAGCTGATAGTCGCTGCGCTCGTAGATCGCGAGGTACCGCAGCTGCGCCACGCCGAACACGCGCAGGTGCTGGTAGGTGGCGCCGCCGTTGCGGCTCACGGTGAAAGGCTCGCTCGAGCCCGGGCGCGTGCCCTGCACGGTGTAGTTGGCCACCAGGCTCGAGTAGCGGCCGGTATTGGCCTGCCCCGAGATCTGGAAGTTGACGAGCTGGAGGTTCGACTCCGCGAACCCGCGCGTGCGCGAGTCGCTCGCGCTCACCGAAGCGAATCCCGACAGCGTCTCGGCGCTCGCAAGGCGATACGACAGGCCGCCGTAGTTGCTGAGCGTGTCGAGGTTCCCCGCCAGCGTGTCGTGCGAATGAGCCAGGCTCTGCGAGAGGTTGAGCGCGATCGACTGCGCCGGCGCCACGTCGAACAGGCGGTTGACGCCGTGCGTGCCCTGCAGCGAGGCGACGCTGTGCCGGCCTTCTTCGCCGCCGGACTGGTTCGTGACGTTCGCCCCGAGGTTGGCGGTATAGAGATACTGGCCCAGCCGGTGAGCGTCGGTCGTGTAGGTGGCTCCGGCGAACTCCTGCGCGAGCACCACGCTCGCGTCGGTTCCGGGGTTCGAGAGCTGGGTGACGCTGCCGCCGCCGTTCAGCAGCAGGTTCGAATTGACGCGGTAGTTCAGCGTGCCATAGCCCATCGCCGAGCGGGTTTCGGTCTCGGAGAGCGGCGAGGCGACCACGGAGCGGAACAGGCGCGCCCCGCCGGTGGCGAAGAGCGGGTCGTCGTCGCTGCGCCGCCAGGTGGCGAAGGTGGAGAGCTGCGTGACTTCGTTCTTCAGCCCCGTCAGCGTCGCCAGGTCCTGCGAGGTCGCGCCGTAGCTCGCCAGGGTCTCCGCGGTGAAGGTGCCGTCGCCGGCGTAGTTGTGGCGGGCGAACACGCGGTCGAACTGCGAGCGCTCGCCCGCGTCGCGCGTGTTGAGGGTGCGGTTGCCCGATGCATCGAAGCTGTTGGCGCCGACGCTGCGCTGGTAGCCCGCGTTGTACACGTCGACGGTGTCGCGCCCGAAGGCCTGCGAGGTAAGCGTGCTGCGATCGTAGGCGACGCTGGTGTTGGACTCGCCCCCTACGCTGCGGTAGCTCTGGCGCACGCCCGCGCGCTGCTGCTGGAAATCGCGGCCGGTGAACTGCTCGCTCGAGCGGCTGTCGGTGCGCTCGAAGCTCGCCTGGAAGGGAAAGCGGCTGGTTGGAAACACGTTCAGCATGCCGTTGCTGCCGACCGTGTTGCCATTGCTCGGAACTTCGCCGCGCGCCTGCGCCGCGATGCCGGTGATGCCGAGGGCGAACTGCGCGAACCACGGCTGATAGACATAGCTCGTCGCCTGCAGGATCGCGCTTTCCACGAGGTCGCGCCGCTGCGCCTGGCCCTCGACCGAGAACGAGCGCAAGTCCATCGCCAGCAGGCCGCGCCAGCGGATCGGCGCGAGCTCCCAGCGCACGTCGGAGAGCCCCGGTTCGACCGCCGTGGGCACGCCCGGGAGCGGCGTGACGACCGGGCCGGGCGCCGGCGGATAGATCGGGCTCGGCGGCGGCGGGACCGAGGTCGGCGGCGGTATCAGGAGCTCCGCGGGCTGGGCGAGCGGACCGGGAACCGACTCGGGCGCCTCGGCCGCGCCGGCCGCGCCGGCGCACAGGCTCAGAGCGAGCAGGAGCGGCGGCGCGCGCACGCACCGCCTCGCCGGCTATCGCGAGCCGCCGCCTGCGCCGGCCAAGGTGGCGAGCGCCGGGTAGCGTTCGGTATCGATTCGGATGGTCGCCGACGCGCGCAGCTTGGCGAGGAACTCGGCCCAGCGCCGCTCGCCCTCGTCGCGGCGCCAGAGCTGCGCCGCGCGCTCCTTCACTTCGTCGAGCGGGCGCAGGCGCGCCTCGCGGCGCTCGGTCAGGCGGAAAATCGCCACGCCCTCGAGCAGGCGCAGCGGCTCGGAGAGGTCGCCCGGCTTCATCGAGCCGAGCTTCTCGTAGAGCGCCTCGGGCATCATGCCCTGGTGCAGGTAGCCGAGGTCGCCGCCGTTGGCCGCGCTCGCATCGCTCGAATGCATGCGCGCCGCTTCGGCGAAATCGGCCCCTGCAGCGACGCGCTTCCGAATTGCTCTTGCCTCTTCCTCTGCGGCGATCCAAGTCGCCGACGGTGCCGAGGGGTCGACCTTGAGCACGATCACCGAGAGGCGTGCCTGCTCGGGCTCGGTGAAGAGGCTGCGATGCGAGTCGTAGTAGCGCGCGAGGTCCTGGTCGGACGGCGTGCCGGCCTCGCGCACCTCGGCCTGAAGCCGAGTGAGCATGTCGCGCTCGCCGAGCATGCGCTCCAGCCCGGGGAGCAGCGCGGCGCGGTTTTTCTGCCAGCGCTCGCTTTGCGCGTAGCGGCTTTCGTACTGCGCGATCTCGGCGCGCACGTGGCCCTCGTCCGGGACCAGCCCGCGGCGGCGGATCTCGGCCTGCAGCAGCACCCGGTCGATCAGCGTCTGCGCCACCTCGCGGCTGAACTCGTCGAGCTTCACCTCCGGAACCTCGCGGTGGTAGAACTTCTGGCGCACGGCGTTCGCGCGCGCCGCCTCGAACTCGGCGGCGCTGATCGAGGTGCCGTTGACGCTCGCGAACTCGCCCTCGGCGGCCGTGGCTGCGCCCGCCGCCGCGAGGGCAAAGGTAATGAGTGCTCTTCTCATGGCGCTCCCCAAAAAAAAGCCGGAGGGATACTCCGGCTTCGTTGTTGGCTGGCCCCCTACTTCACGTGGCACGCGAGGCACACCGCGCTGCCCGCGTTCGCGAGCCGCAGGAACGTCGGGTTCACCGACTGGTGCGGGTCGTGGCAGGTGGCGCACTCGACCGACGGGCCGTCGGTGCCGTTGAAGTTGCGCGTGAAGAGGATCATGTCGTTCTTGTCGCGCGAGCCCACCGTCGTGCCCGAGTCGACCCACCAGAACAGGCCGCCGTTGATGGTCGCGCTGCGAAGGTCGCCGGCGCCCGAGCCCGCGCCGCGGAAGTCGCTATCGCGGCACGCCGCGGTCGGCGTGGTGGAGTTCGGCCCGCCGCCGCAGTACTGGATGCCGATCGGGTGGTCGTTGCGCAGATCGGTGCCGATGTTGGCGACGTTGGTGCCGCCGGCGACGTCGATGCTGTTGATCATCCTGCCGGTCGAGTCGACGTTGGTGCCGGTGCCGGTCCAGACATACGCCAGGCCGCCGACGCCGCCGCCGTTCGCCTGGTAGCCGCCCGAGCCGGGCGCGTTGATGATGTTGTCCATGGCCTGCGTGCCGTCGTGGCAGGAAAGGCAGGCGAGCGACACCGACCCGACCGAGAGGATGGTGCCGTCGATGGTGGAGGAATTGAGCGTCGCGTAGGTGGTGTACGAGCTCGTCGGCAGCTGCTTGTTCCACAGCGGCACCGGCGCGCTCGTGTCGGAGCCGTGCGGCGTGTGGCAGAAGACGCAGATCTCGTCCGTGCCGGTGCTGACGTGCACGGCGCCGGTGCCGCCGGTGCTCAGGTTGTGCTTGGTGTTCGCGATGCCGGCGCCAGCCGTGCCCGCGCCGAGCAGCGCGCCGAGCGCGAATGCGGCCGCGAAGCCGATGCGCGCGATGAGTGCCTTCCTCCCGATGGATTTCACGCCCTTCTCCCTGGTGTGTAGTACTTGGTTTGCCTACCTGCATTGTTCGTGCCTGCGAATATGGGCGTGAAAGCGGCGGCGTTCTTGCGCTAAATCAACAAAACGGCGGTCCCGCATTCCCGTGTCCGGGATCACGTTCCGGAATCAGGAATCCGGACTCGGAAAATTCCTAGCGCCGGGCGGCCCAGCCTTCGCCGGCGGCCAGCGTGGCGGGGCGGAAGATGTCGACCTTGCGGAACCACTGGTCGACCACGTAGATGCGGCCGTCCTCGTCGACGTAGACGCCCGAGGGCAGCATGTAGCGCGCCGGGCCGTCCTGCTCGGAGCGCTCGCCGATGAACATCAGGAGATCGCCTTCGGCCGTGAACAGCTGGAAGTTGCCGAACGCGGTGTCGACGACGTACACGTTGCCGTCGCGGTCGGTCGCGACCTCCTTGGGCCGCGCGAAGTTGCCGAGCTGCTTGCCGATGCTGCCGAAAGCGTGCAGATAGCGGCCCGCGGGGTCGAACACCTGGATGCGGAAATTGCCGCTGTCGACGACGTAGAGGTGGCCGTCGCGGCCCACCGCGAGGTCGCGCGGCAGGTTGAACTCGCCCGGGCCCTTGCCGCGCTTGCCGATGTCGAAGAGGTGGCTGCCGGAGGCGCCTTCGAACACCCGCACGCGGTGGTTCTCGGAGTTGACCCCGCCGATGTCGACCACGTACACGCGCTCGCCGCCGGGGTCGACCGTGACGCTCGAGATGCGGTCGAACATCTTCTCGCTGCCGATCCTGCGCAGGAACTTGCCGTCGCGGTCGTACACCATGACCGCCCGCAGGCTGGCGTCCGCAACGTAGAGCGAGCCCGAGCGGTCGACGTCGATGCCGAGCGGCTTGGAAAGGCGCCCTGCGCCCTCGACCCCGATCTGGAAATAGCGTCCCTCGGGGACATCGAACACCTTGACGAAGCGCTCGACCGAGTCCGACAGGAAAATGCGCCCCTTGTGCACGGCCACCGCGTAGGGCTTGGCGAGGCCGGTGCCGGTGCGGCTCTCGCCGGTGATCATGCGCCGGAGCTGCGTCTCGCGATCGTCCCTCACCACGTCGGCGCTGGAGTAGAGCGTCCACTCGTAGACGAAGCGCGGCGCATCCGGCGGCGAGGGGAACACCAGCGCGGTCGGCTTCGGCGCCGTGCGCTGGGGCACCGGCGCGCACGCCGCGGCCGCCGCGCACATTGCGACGAGGAGGAGCCTGCCGATGAGAAACGGCTTCAAGGGCCGCCTAGCGGAGCTGCTCCAGCATGTAGTCGATCGCCGCGCCGATGTCTTCTTCGGTGAGCGATGCGTTGCCCGCCTTCGGCGGCATGGCGCCCTTGCCCTTGACGACGCTCCCCAGCAGGGCGCCCTTGCCCGCGCCGGTGCGCGGCGACCACGCCGCCTTGTCGCCCACCTTGGGCGCGCCCGCGAGCCCGCTCGCATGGCACGCGGCGCAGGTTTGTCCGTACACCGTCTTGCCGTCGGCGGCGGCAGCCGTCTGACTCAGTCCGCCTGCCGCGATCGCAGCACTCAATGCGATGACTGCTTTCATCTTTTGCTTCTCCCTTGGGGTTTCCGGACGCGGCGCTGCAAAGGCCATGCCAAGTGGACCGGATCTTGCGTAGCGGGCAGCAAGGCGCAAGGCAGGCGCGCGTTTTTTCCCAAGACAGAGAAAGGGAGCGAGGGTGTCACAGCTTCTGAGAACGACGGCGGCGCTGCTCTTCGCGGCGGCCGCGAGCGCCGCGCAGGCGCAGCGCGCCGACGGAGTGCGGCCCGACCTCATCTACCACAACTACTGCTCGGTCTGTCACGGCGACCGCGGCGACGGCCGCAGCCGGGCGCGCAACAGCTTGAACCCGCCGCCCGCCGACTTCACCGCGCCGCAGGCGCGCGAGACCTTCAGCCGCGCGCGCATGATCCTCGCGCTGCAGCACGGCCGTCCGGGCACCGCGATGACCGCATGGACCACGCAGCTCTCGCAGAAGGAAATCGAGGCGGTGGTCGACTACATCCTCGACACCATGGTGCCGCCCGCGCCCGGCACCCCGCTCGCCAGGGGACGCGCGCTCTACGCCGAGCACTGCGTGGGCTGCCACGGCGAGCGCGGCCAGGGCGTGACCTCTTCGCCTTCGCAGGCGGCGCCGCGGCCCTTCACGAGCGGCACGCCGCGCGCGGCGATGATCGCCACCGTCGCGCAGGGCGATGCCGGGCGGCTGCGGCACGGCTTTGCCGGCCGGCTCAAGCCCGAGGAAATCGAGAACACGGTCGACTATGTGCTGAAGACGCTCGCGCCGACGCTCGCGCCGGGTGTTTCCGGCACTTACGCGCACGGCGGGCGCGGGCGCGACGGCAGCGGCGCCGCCGACATCTCGGCGCCGCTGCCCCAAGGGCTCGCCGGCAACGCGCAGCGCGGCAGGCAGCTCTACGAGCGCAACTGCAGCGCCTGCCACGGCGCGAACGGCGACGGCAACGGACCGCGCTCGGCGCTTCTTGGCGCCAAGCCGCGCGGCCTCGGCGCGACGCCGCTCAACCGGCCGGCGCTCTACGCGGCGATCGCCGACGGCAAGACCGGCACCGACATGCCGGCTTGGAAGACCGTGCTCGAGCGCCAGAGCATCGCCGACCTGTCCGAATATCTCTGGCGCACGTATTTCCAGCCGGTCAAGCCGGCGAAGTCCGACTGATGCGGGCGGCATGGGCCGCGATGCTTGCGTGCGCGGCGCTCGCAGCCTGCGGCCCGGAGGAGCGCGAGGCCGCGCGCACCGATCACGAGGCGGGCCGGCAGATCTACAACTTCCGCTGCTATTTCTGCCACGGCTACTCGGGGGACGCGCGCACGCTCGCCGCGAGCATGATCGAGCCCGCGCCGCGCGACTTCACGCGCGCGCGCGATCTGGATGAGCGCCGGGTCCTCGCGGCGCTCCGCCAGGGTATACCCGGAACCGCGATGGCCTCGTTCGACGGCACGCTTTCGCCGCGCGAAATGGAGCTGGTGGCGCGGTTCGTCGTCGCCGAATTCGTGAAGGCGCAACGGCCCAACACGCGCTACCACACCGCCGCGAACGGCTGGCCCGAGCACGAGCGCTACGCAGCGGCGTTTCCGTTCGCGACCGGCGAGATCGCGCTCGACCGGCCCGACGACTCACTGAGCGCGCCACAGCGCGCGGGCAAGGCGCTCTTCATGGGCGCGTGCATTAGTTGCCACGACCGTGCGAGGGTGCTCGACGCCGGCCCGCCTTGGAACACGCCTTGACCCAGGTCAAGCCCGGCGCGCAGCGCGCGCCTAGAATCGGCGCGCCATGAGCCGGATCACCGAGCGCATCGACCGCATCACGCTCCTCACCGACGCGTACCGCTCCCCCACGCCGCCGGTGCCGAGAAGCGTCAAGATCGAGCTCACGGCGCGCTGCGATTTCCAGTGCTTCTTCTGCGCGAGCCACATGCGCCTGCGCACGAAGGACGAGATCGACCCCGGGTTCTTCCGCCGCATCGTGCGGGAGATACGCGCGCTCGGGGTCGAGGAGCTCGGGCTTTTCTACCTGGGCGAATCGTTCACCTGCCGCTGGCTCGCCGAGGCGGTGCGCTTCGCCAAGCGCGAGTGCGGCTATCCGTACGTCTTTCTCACCACCAACGGGCGCATGGCCACTCCGCAGCGGGTGCGCGAATGCATGGAGGCCGGACTCGACAGCCTGAAGTTCAGCTTCAACTTCTCCGACCCGGAGCAGTTCCACGACGTGACCCGGGTGCGGGCCGCCGATTTCTGGACCGTGGAGCAGAACCTGCGCGCGGCGCGACGCGTGCGCGACGAGGTCGAGGCCGCGAGCGGCCATCGTTGCGGCCTGTATGCCTCGAGCATCCGCTACGACGATGCGCAACACGAGCGCATGTCGGCGGCGGTGGCGCGCATCGCGCCCTACGTGGACGAGCACTACTGGCTGCCGCTCTATGGCCAGGCCGGACTGACCAGCGGCGCGCGCGGCACGGTACCTACCGCCGGCAACCAGGGACGCCTCGGCGCGCTGAGGAAGCCCCTGCCCTGCTGGTCGCTGTTCACCGAGGGACACATCACCTACGACGGCCGCCTCTCGGCGTGCTGCTTCGACCACGACGGGCGCTTCTCGATGGGCGACCTCGAGCGCGAACCGTTCCTCGACGCCTGGCACAGCGAGCCGTTCCAGCGGCTGCGCCGCGCGAACCTCGCGGAAGACGTGCGCGGCACGGTTTGCGAAAAGTGCATCGCGTACCAGGAATGAACGCACCACCCTCTTTCGTCCTCAAGGGCAGGCGCCTGCTGCCGATCGTGCAGGGCGGCATGGGCGTCGGCGTCTCGGCGCATCGCCTCGCCGGCGCGGTGGCCCGGCTCGGCGCCGTCGGCACGATCTCGAGCGTCGACCTCAGGCGCCACCACCCCGACCTCATGGCGGCGACCGGCAAGAGCCGCGACCGGGCCGCCATCCGCCAGGCAAACCTCACCGCGCTCGACCGCGAGGTCCGCGCGGCGCTCGGCATCGCGCAGGGGCGGGGCCTGGTCGCCGTGAACGTCATGCGCGCGGTGTCGCAGTACGCGGACTACGTGCGCCAGGCGTGCGACAGCGGCGCGCAGGCGATCGTGGCCGGCGCGGGGCTGCCGCTCGACCTGCCGGAGCTCGCCGCCGCCTGGCCCGACGTCGCTCTCATCCCGATCCTGTCGGATTCCCGCGGCGTGGCGATCGTGCTGAAGAAGTGGCTGCGCAAGAACCGCCTGCCCGACGCCATCGTCATCGAGCATCCGCGGCACGCGGGCGGCCACCTCGGCGCGGCGAAGCCGGAGGCGCTCGACGACCCGAAATTCGAGTTCGCGAGGGTCCTCGAGGAAGTCTTCGGCCTGTTCCGCGAGCTCTCGATCGATCCCGGCCGCATCCCGCTCATCGCTGCCGGCGGCATCGCGTCCGCCGACGAAGCGCGCGCGCTGTTCGATCTCGGCGCCGCGGCGGTGCAGCTCGGCACCGCGTTCGCCGTGACCGAGGAGGGCGACGCGCACCCGGAGTTCAAGCGCGTGCTGGCCGAGGCGCGGCCGGAGGACATCGTCGTGTTCATGAGCGTCGCGGGGCTCCCGGCGCGCGCGGTGCGCACGGAGTGGCTCGAGCGCTACCTCGAGCGCCTGCCGCGGCTCCAGGCGCACGCGGCGAAGAAAAAGGAGTGCACGCTCGCCTGGGATTGCCTCGAGGTCTGCGGGCTGCGCGACGGCAAGCGCGAGCTGGGCCAGTTCTGCATCGACCAGCGCCTCGCTTTCGCGCTCGCCGGCGACGTGCGCCGGGGCCTGTTCTTTCGCGGCGCGGGCCCGCTGCCATTCGGAGCCGCGATCCGCCCGGTGCGCGAGCTGATCGAGCTCGTGCTCGGCACCGCCGTGGCCGAGCCCGCGCCGGCCTAGCGAGGCACCAGCAGCGGATCGGGCAGGATCGGGACGAGCTCGGCGGTACAGCTCACCGACGGCGCTTCGCCCTCGACCTCGATCGCGCGCGCCCAGCCGCAGCCGGCGCAAAGGTCGACGTCGACGTCGCGCCGGCGCAGCGGACAGGAAACCCGGCCCGCGTCGACCACACGGCGCTCGCGGCGGGGACGGAAAAGGCTAAACATGGCGGGGACTCCTCTAGCTTTCCAGCGAGATCTCGCGCCGCAGCTGGCGAAAGCGCTCGTGGGGCGCCGCGCCGAAGAGCGGGTCGTCGGCGTGCGGCGCGGCATTCCGCACGGCCTCCCAGTCCTCGCCGCTCAGCGCGGCCGCGGCGCGGCCGAGGATCTCGCGCTCCTCGTGCTCGATATGGCTTCGGTAGTAGACGAGGTAGGTCGCGGCGGCCGCCTCGACGTCGGCGCGCGGAACGTACGCGCCGTCGACGATCGCGGCGATCTGCGCCCGCAGCGCTTCACCCGCGTGCGCGATCACGCGGTGCTCCTGCTGCAGGCGAGCGAGCGGCAGCTCGAGGTCGGGGAAGCGCCGCGCCAGGCACGCGAAGGCGGCGTCCTCGCGCGGGTGGTGCACGCGGTCGCAGAACTCGCCGAGATACGTGAGGATGTCCAGCATCAGGGCGTAGTTCGGCCGCTCGCCGACGGCGAAGAGGTCGAGCTCGCGCTGCAGGCGCGCGAGCAGACGCCCGAAATACATGTGCTCGGTGTGCCAAGCCCGGACCTGTGCCGACATGCCCCATTGTTCGCCCCGGGCGAGCGGGCTTCTTGAGGCAGATCAAGGCCCGCGCGGCGTGACGAATCTGTGCCACTGGCCGTCGGGAATCTCGGCCAGTTCGCAGCTCGTGCCTGGCGCGAAGAACGACCACGGCGTCGTTTTCGTGCGTCCGCCCACGACGAAGCGCGCTCGGAACGACCAGAAATAGCGGCTTCCCGGAGCCAGCGGCGCCTCGAGCCGGTGCTCCGGAAGCGCCAGCCCGCTTCGTTGATAGACCACGGCCCGGCGCGCGCAGTCTTCCACCTCCCACACCCTGAGGTCATAGGTCACGCCGTCGACATCTTGCGAATCGGCCTTGCGCGGGAAGGTGTCCCAGCGCAGCAGCGGCTGCAGCGAGTCCACCGCCGGGAATCGGATCGCGCTCGCCTCGCAGATCTCGCCCTTGGCGAACGGCAGCGTCCACATCTCCGAGACCAGTACCGGCCGCGCGGCCGGCGAGCGCGGGCCAAGCCAGCACAGGCCGTAGTCGGGGCTCGATCCCGGCAGTCCGGTCAGCGTCGAGGCGATCGCGATCTCCGTATTGCTCGTGAGGAAGAACGCGTCATGCATGCGCTCGGCGAGGTCCTGGTAGGCGCGCTCCAGCTCTGCGTTGAGGAGGCGCCCGTCGTCGGCGACCCAGCGCGCGAGCTCCCGCCTGGGGCTGTGGTAGCGGAAGGTTCGCGCAAACAGCTCCTCGCCCGACCCGGCCGCCACCAGGCGCGCGTGCACCTGGACAGTGAAGGCGAGCACAGGGTTGCGCGTGCCGCCGGGGCAACTCTGCGGGTCGAACAGCGTGCGCGCTACGCAGCCCTCGAGCTCGATCGATTCGACGGCGAGCTCGAGCACGCCGTCCGCTTGCGGCTGCGGCGCCGTCCGCACGACTACGGCCTCCGCCGCTATCGCGGCGACACGCTGCGCCAATGCGCGCTGGCTGTCCAGGCTCGCGCTCCAGGCTTGGATCGCAGCCTCGATCTCTTTCGCCTTGTCCGCCGGCACCGCGGCTACAGTTCCGCCGACCGCGCCGCCGAGCGCGCCCGCGCCCACGAAGAGCGGAGCCAGGACCACTGCGTACGGCGCGGCGGCGCCGTACGTCCCGGCCACGATGAGCACCGCCACGCCGGTCGTGGTCCCGCCCACGAGCGCGCCGGTGGCCGCGCCTTGCGGCCGGCCCTTGCTGAACGTGGCGAAATTCGAGCGCGGCGCCGCATCCGAAGGCACGATCGCCACGGTTGCGACGCGCTCGCGCGCCGCGGACGGCGCGGAGTCGAGCCCGACGCTTACGCAGCCGCCGAGCGAAAGCGCCGCGGCCGCGAGCGTGCCGACGGCAAAGCCTCCCATCGCTACACCGTGATGACGAGGCACTGGTAGAGCCCGCCGAACGCAGGCTCCTTCTTCTGCCCGCTAACGCGGCATGGCAGCCACTCGGCGATCTCATGGCGCCACAGGTCCAGTGCGAAGGGCTCGAGCACGCTCAGGGTCAGGGCCATCGGCCAGTACAACGGGTTGGCCCGCTGCGGGCGATGGTAATCGACGATCACGACGCGTCCGCCCGGCCTCACGACGCGCAGCGCCTCCATCAGCGTCGCACGGCGTGCGTGCTCGGGCTGCTCGTGCAGAAGAAAGAAGAGCAGCGCCCGATCGTAGCTCGCCGACGCGACCGGCATCCGGGTGCTGTCGCCATGAATGAGGCCGACCGGCGCGCGCGGCGGCAGCTTCCTGGCCAGGTTGTCGAGCTGCACCTGCAGCACATCCAGCACGTCGAGCTCGGCCCCGCTCGCGTGTCTCCCCAGGAGCTTGCGCGTCAGGTCTCCATACACGCACGCGATCTGCAGCGTGCGTCCCTGCAGCGACGAGCCGAGAGCGTCGAGCGCCGCATCGCGCAGCGCACCGAAATTCCCCCACAAGATGAGGTTGACGAGCCACTGGCGCTCGAACAGCCGCACCGCGCGCGGATCGATGTAGGCCCACCAGTACGTGTCGCGCAGGTAGCCTGGCATTGCGACCGCCTCACCCGCGAAGCTGGGTGCCTCGGCAGCCTTCATGCCGCTACCCGCTCACGGATCGCCTGCGGCGACGCGATCGGCTAGAACTTGTAGATGTACCGGACCGCCCCGAACGTCACGCGCTGGTCCGGGTTCAGGCTGACCGTGGTGCCGTCGGAGTAGACCCAAGGGACGCCGTTGAAGCCCCAGCTCCATTCGTCGAGCTTCTCGATGATGTACGCGAGGTCGAAGCGCAGGTCGCTTTGCTTGCTCAGCGCGTACTTCGCGAACACGCCATACCGCGTCTCGCTGAATTTCGTGTCCGGCAGGCCGATCGCGTTCTGCGCCACGTTGTTCGGCGTCGAGGCGGAGTCGGGCGATAGGGTGTACTGGGTCAGGTCACGGATGAAAGACACGCCGGCGCCGACTTCGAGGACTCCGCTCGGCTGGCCGTTGATACCGAGGCCGAACGCGGTGTTGATGTTCTTCGTATCCGCGACGTAGTTGGCGCGATCGGCCTCGTTCATGTACTGGTTTGTGCCCGAGCCGTAGGCGGTCAGCTTCCAGCGCTCGCTCAGCGCGAAGGACACATCCACGCTCAGCATTTCGTAGCTGCCCTTGCGCAGCCCGTTCTCGCTCGGCGGATTGTAGGAATCGTGGCCGCCCTCGAGGACGAACTGCAGCTGCAGGCGCTCCGTGGGCATCCAGTCCGCGGTCGCCCTGGCCTTGTCGCGCTTGCGGTCGGCGAGGTTGTAGGGGAAGGTGGACGTGCGCTGGAAGATCTGGCCGGCGGAATAGATGCCGCCGTAGACCACGCCCTGCGCCGGGATGTTCGACAGGCTGTACCAGCCCGACCCGGTGCGCTCGGAATGCGCCGCGCCGAGCGAGCCGGTCAAGGTCTCGGAGATGCTGCGGCGCAGCTCGCCGCGCAGCGTCTTCTCCTCGGTGTCGCCACGCAGGCCCGACAGGCCGGCGATGTCCACGTTGACCGGATCGGGCAGCTCGCGCTCGATCTTCTCGTAGTCGAAGCCCGCCGTGGCGCGCACGTTCGAGGGCAGCAGATAGCTTCCCTCGACCCGCGCGCCGAGCTTGCGGTTCGAACTATGGTAGTTCTGCCAGCGGACGGTATTCTCGACGTTGTAGAGATCGATCGGGGTCTTGTCGTCCCGCCTCTCGTAGCGCACGTTGCCGAGCAGCGTCAGCCGGTTGATCGGCTGCGTCGTCAGGCCGAGCTGCACGAGGCTCGTATCGACCACGCCGCCGAGGCTGGTGCGCGCCACCGCCGGCAGCCCGGTAAAGCCCGCCGAGCCGTAGTCCTGATTCTGCGTCGCGTGAGTGTAGGCGAGCTTGAAGTTCGAGCGCGTGGTCGGCGTCCAGGCATAGTTGCCGCTCAGGTAGGCCTGGTGCGCCTGGTTGTCCGGCGGCAGGGCCATCGGCAGCTGCAGCACGCCCTGCAGGCTGGTGCCGCCGGCGGGATTGTTGCCCGCGGCGCCGGCGGCCGGGTTGAGCGTCGCCACCAGGCCGGTCGGGCCGTACAACTGGCCCGGCACGCTCGGCGTGACGTTGCCGAACTCGTTGCCGAAGAACGAGCCGTAATAGCCGGCGCTCACGAAAAGCTTCTCGGTGATGAAATTCAGCTTGGCGTCGACCGTCTTCATGTTGAAGTTCACCGGCTCGGGAATCATCAACACCGCCCAGCGGGTATTCGCCGCGTTCTGCGTACCGGCGCAGACGTAGGCTGCGCAGTCGTAGCCGCGGCCCCACAGGCGTGTGCCGTCCTTGTCCTCGTTCCTGAACGCGACCTCGAACTGCATGCCGGAGCTGATCCACTTGTCGCCCGCCAGGCCGATCGCCTTGCGCTTCATCTCGAAGTTCAGGTCCTGGCCGGCCCCGGGAACGATCAGCACCACCCCGGGCGTGGTGCTTCCTGCTCCCTGCATTCCCGTGTTGATGGTGCGGATCTCGCGGTGGACGAGCTCGCTGTAGTCGAGCCCGATCCTCCAGTCCCCCTGCTTCTGGTACCCGAAGGCGATGTCGCGCGAGTCCAGGCCGAGGTTGCGGCCGCGCAGCGTCGTCCAGGTGCCCGTGGCGTCGTCGCGCCTCACGAAGTCGATGTCGAGGAGGAGATTGGCGTCGTTCTCGCGCAGGCCGTTGTACTGGCCCCAGATCGAGCGGTCGCGCGGCGTTCCGGACGAGATGCCGCCGCCCAGCGCAACCGCGCTGTCCGGCCGCTTCAGCGCTGCCGCGTCGGCGGCCTCCTGAGCGTGCGCCGAGGCAAAAGCCGCGGTCACGGCCAGCCCGAGAATCGTCCTGCTGAGAACGTATCTGGTTGCTTTCATGGCGGTCTCCGATCTCTCAGCGCAGCCTGAACTGCGGCGTCGGGTTGGTGGTGCTCGGGTTGTTCGATCCGTGCACCGCGGTGTGGCAGTTGAGGCAGCCGCGCGCCATCGTGATGTTGATGGGGTTCTTGCCGGTCGTGGTCACGCTGTTGGGGACCACCTGCCTGCCTAGAAGCTGAGGCACGTTCGGGCCGTGCGGCGTGTGGCATTGGTGGCAAAGGAAGGGCGCTCGCGCCTTGAGGAGGTTCTCCACCACGGTGCCGTGCGGGTTGTGGCAGATCGTGCAGTCCTCGGTAACCGGCGCGTGGTTATGCACGAACGGGCCGCGCTTCTCCATGTGGCAGGTGTAGCAGGTGTCGTTTACGCTATCGCGCTTCACGAGCTTGGGTCCGATCGAGCCATGCGGGTTGTGGCAGTCCGAACAGGCCACCTTGCCTTCGGGAATCGGATGGCGCGACGGCCGGTTGATCTGCCCGCGCTGCTCCTTGTGGCAGGTGAAGCACACTTCAGGCTGGGTCAGCTTGTTGCGCACGCGATCCTGCTGCGTATGAATCTGGTGGCACGTGGCGCAAGCGACGTCGCGGGTCTGGTGCGTGCTGCCGTCCCAGTGGGAGCGTGTGGAATCGCGCCGGTGACAGCTCATGCAGGCGCCGTTGCGCTCGGCGATCGGCGTGACCGAAGTCCGTGTGAACGTGCGGTCGGGACGCGGGCGCTCCTTGCTGTCGGCGGGCTTGTTGATGTGGCTCTCGCTCTCGCCATGGCAGCTGGTGCAGCTCGGGGTGCGGCCGTCGGCGACGGTGCCGTGCTTGGTCTTGCCGATGGCGAGCACCGGGAAGTCGTCGCCCTCGTCGTGGCAGCGCGTGCACTTCGCGTCGCCCTTGAGCACGAGATCCTTGCGCTCCTTGGCCTCGGCCTTGGCTTCGCCCTTGGCCTCCTGCGCCAGCGCGTTGCTAATGAGAAGGGCGCCTGCCAGCGCCAGAACCAGGCCCTGGAGCAGGAGGGTCAACCAACGTTTGAGTTCGGACATGCGCTTCCCCTTATTTCGCGATCTTCAGCTCCTGCGGGCCGGGGCCGTCGGGCTCCCTGTGCGCGATGCCGAAGTGGCACATGATGCAGGTGACGTTTTCCGCCCGCGCCTTGGCGTGGCGCGCGCGCGCCTTCTCCGACTGCAGCTCCGAGCTCATCGAGTCGGTCTTGTGGCAGTTGCGGCACTCGTGCGAGTCGTTGCGGATCATCGCGGTCCACACGTTCTTCGCGAGCTGGTAGCGGTGGCTGTCGAACTTCTCCTTGGTGTTGATCTTGCCGGTGAGGTGGCCCCAGACCTCGAGGCTCGCCTTCACCTTGCGCCAGAGCATCGGCACCGGCTCGCGCGGCACGTGGCAGTCGGCGCAAACGGCGCGCACGCCCGAGCGGTTGAGGTCGTGGATGCTGCCCTTGAACTCGGCGTAGACGTTGTCGCGCATCTCGTGGCAGCCGGTGCAGAACTCGAGCGTGTTGGTCCACGCGAGCCCCGCCGCCCCGGCGGCGAGCAGCACGCCGCCGACGACGATCGTGGCGAGCAGCACGCCCGCGCCGAGCGTCACCCGCGAGCACGTCTGGCACCGCTGCCGCAGGTTCGTCCACCACGTTCGGATCACGGCTGCCTCAGCGCGACAGGATGTACTGGATCAGGTTCCTGATCTCGGCTTCGTTCTTGGTCTTCGGCGAATCGTGCAGCTCCTCCTTGCCGTCGACCTTGATCTTCGGGTTCGTGGTGAGGTGCTTCATGAGGGCGGCTTCGGCGTCGGGCTTGCCCTTGTACTTCGCGGCGGTTTCCTTGAAGGAAGGCCCTTCCTTCTTCGCCGAGACCGAATGGCACTTGGTGCAGCCGCTCTTCTTCGCCAGCGCCTCGGCGGCGGAGACGTCGACCGACTGGGCCGGCGCCAGAGACCACGCGAGCACGCCGCAAATTCCGAGCAGCAGGCTGGTGACTTTCATGGATTCTCCCCTCTTCGTTTTGTCCATGATGCGACCGTGGTTGTCATTGGGCGCTGAAAAACCAGGGCGACTGTTGATCCAGATCAAACGTGCTGCGCCTGCGCGGTCGGGTTGTTGATGGCCATCAACAAGCGCGATTGCTGCAGTGCAATGCTCGGGGCATGAAAGCCGCGATGCATCTCGTCAAAGGTGTGCTGGACAAGCTTCCGCTGCTCGAGGGCGTGAGCGCGGACGCGGTGCGCGAGCTCGCCACGCAATCGGCCGTGGTGCGCAGCGCACGCGGCGAAGTGATCGTGCGCCGCGGCGAGCGGGTCCCGGGCGTGTACGCGATCGCGTTCGGCTCGGTGAAGACGCGGCTGCCGCGCCCGCCGGGCAGCGAGGTCGTGCTCGGCCTGCTCGGCGCCGGCACGACCTTCGGCAAGACCGCGGTGATGCTCGGCGCGCCTTCGCAGCTCGACGTCGTGGCGCTCGGCGACACGATGCTGGTGGCGATCCGCGCGAGCTGCGTGCTGGCGATGATCGAGCGCAACCTGCGCTTCGCGCGCAACCTGGCGCTCGCGCTGGCCGAGCGCAACCAGGCGCTGCTGGCGGAGCTCGAGACGGGCAAGCTGCCCAGCGCCCAGCGGCTCGCCGCTTATCTGGAATCGATCGCCGAGCCGGCCGCCGAGCCGGGCCGGTTTGCGGCGCGCCTTGCGGTCAGCAAGACCCTGGTCGCCGCCCGGCTCGGAATCAAGAAGGAGACGCTGTCGCGTCTGTTGCGCGAGTTCGCAAGCGACGGGCTGATCGAGGTTTCGGGGCGCACCATCGCGATCCGCGACGTCGACGCCTTGAAGCGGATTGCGGCTTCGGCGCCGGGCGCCAGCGCGCCGGCTTGATCTGGATCAACGGCCCGCTTGCCGGAGCGGCGACACTCGCCTAGTGAGTCAGAATCCCTGCGCCCGGATCGCCTGCACGCTCGCGCTGTTTCGCGGCGTGAGCGAGCGGCGCGTCGGCACGGCGACGCGCGCAGCACGGCTGGTGTCGCTGCGCAGCGGCGATGCGCTGGTCCGCCGCGGAGGACCGCTGCCGGGCCTGTGCGTGCTCGCGGCGGGCTCGCTCAAGCTCTCGGTCTCGGCGCGGGCACGCGATGAGCGGGTGCTCGGGCTGGTCGCGGCGGGCGAGTCCTTCGGCGAGGCGGCCGCGCTGCGCGCAGTGCCCGCGCCTTTCGACGCCATCGCCGTGAGCGACGCCGAGGTGCTCGCGATTCCGGTCGACGCGGTCCGCCTGCTCCTGCGGCGCGATACGGCGTTCGCGCGCAACTTGCTGGACCGCCTGGCGGCCGAAATCCTGCGGCTGCTCGAGGGCATCGAGGCCGGCATGCTGCAGCGCGCGCCGCAGCGCCTTGCGTCCTACCTCTGCACGCTCGCCGGCGCGGACGGCGCGGGCGAGCGGCGGGTCAGCCTGCCGGTGAGCAAGACGGTGGTGGCGGGGATGCTGGGCGTCAAGAAGGAGACCCTGTCGCGCCTGCTGCGCGACCTCTCCGACCGGCGCCTGATCGCGGTGTCGCGGCGCGAGATCACCATCCTCGACCGCGCGCGTCTCGAAGGAGCGCGCTGATCAGTTGAGGTCGAGCGAGTGGCGCTTGAGCGCCGAGAGCGGCACGTACTTGAGCACGTTCTCGTGCGTCGCCTCGAGCACCACGCGCGGGGCGCGGCCGGCCTCCCAGGCCTCGACCCAGCGCAGCACGTGCAGGCACCAGCGGTCGCCGTGCTTCAAGCCGCGGAAGCGCAGGTCGGGACGCGGCGTGACGAGATCGTTGCCCTTGGCCACGCTGAACTCGAGGAACGCGTCGGTCACCTGCACGCACACGAGGTGCGCGACCCCGTCCTGGTCGTGCGTGGCGCAGCAGCCGTCGCGGAAGTAGCCGGTGAGCGGCGCGTAGCTGCACGCGCGCAGCTCGCCGCCGAGCACGTTCTTTTCCGCCTTCATCCGAGCCTCACAGCGCGGCCTCGATGCGGCGCTTGAGCGCCTCGGGATCGTTCGCCACGACCTCGAAGCGCTGCGGCCGCTTTTCGAGGTCGGCGAGCTCGGCGGGGCGCTCCGGCAGGCGTCCCAGCGCGGCGCGGATGGTCGCGGCGAACTTCGCCGGCAGCGCGGTCTCGAGGCAGATGAGCGGCACCAGCGGGTCGCGGTGCTCGAGGCCGACCTTCACGCCGTCGGCGGTATGCGGATCGATGACGGCGCCGTAGCGCTCGTGGACCAGGCGGATGGTGCGGATGCGGTCCTCGTGCGCGCTGGTGCCCGAGACGAAGCCGCTCGCGCGCACCGCCGGGAAATAGGGCGAGTGCGAAAGATCGAACTCGCCGTCCCGGTCGAGGCGCCGCCAGAGATCCTTGACCCGCGCCCCCTCGCGGCCGACGAGGTCGAACACGTAGCGCTCGAAGTTCGATGCCTTGGAGATGTCCATCGAGGGGCTCGAGGTCTCGTGCACCTTGCGGCGCACGCGGTAGCGCCCGGTGCGGAAGAACTCGTCCAGCACCGAGTTCTCGTTGGTGGCGAGGATCAGCCGCCGGATCGGCAGCCCCATGCGCCGCGCGACGTAGCCGGCGTAGATGTTGCCGAAGTTGCCCGACGGAACCGCGAAATCCACCTGCTCCGAGTCGGCCTGGGTGGCCGCGAAGTAGGCCTTGAAGTAGTACACGATCTGCGCCGCGACGCGCGCCCAGTTGATGGAGTTCACCGCGCCGATGCGGTTGCGCGCCTTGTAGGCGGCGTCGGCGTTGACTGCCTTGACGAGATCCTGGCAGTCGTCGAACACGCCCTTCACCGCGAGGTTGTGGATGTTCGGGTCCTGCAGCGAGAACATCTGCGCCCGCTGGAAGCTCGACATCCGGCCGTTCGGCGACAGCATGAACACCCGGATGCCTCTCTTGCCGCGCATCGCATATTCCGCCGCCGAGCCGGTGTCGCCCGAGGTCGCGCCGAGGATGTTCAGGGTTTCGTTTTTCGCCGCGAGCATTTGCTCGAACAGGCCACCCAGGAGCTGCAGCGCGATGTCCTTGAACGCGAGCGTCGGGCCGTTGGACAGGCCGAGGAGGTACAGCCCGCGCTCGAGCATTCTCAGCGGCGTGATCTCGTCGCTGCCGAAAACGCGCGCAGTGTAGGTCGCGCGCACGATCCGGCCGAGCTCGGGCACGTCGTCCATGTAGCGCGAAAGGATGCCGGCGGCGAGGTCCACGTAGGGCCTGCCGCGCAGCGCCTTCAGGTCGATGCGCGGGAACTCTTCCGGCAGGTAGAGGCCGCCGTCGGGGGCGAGGCCCTCGAGCAGGATGTCGCTGAAGCTGCGCGCCGGCGCGTCGCCGCGGGTCGAAACGTAGCGCACTACAACAGCGACTCCAGCCGGATGCGCGTGACCCGGCCCTCCACGCTCGTCAGGCGCTCGATCTTGGACATCGCCTGCTCGACGTTCTTTTCCAGCGCGAGGTGGGTCAGCATGACGATGTCGACCCGGCTCTCGCCCTCGCCGGGCTCCTTCTGCACCATCGCCTCGATCGAGATGGCGGAATCCGCGAGGATGCGCGTGATGTCGGCGAGCACGCCGGGCCGGTCCAGCACGCGCATGCGCAGGTAGTAGGAAGTCTCCACCTCGCCGATCGGCAGCACCGGGTCGGACGACAGGCGGTCGGGCTGGAACGCGAGGTGCGGGACGCGGTGCTCGGGATCGGCGGTGATGAGGCGCGTCACGTCGACCAGGTCCGCGACCACCGCGCTCGCGGTGGGCTGGGCGCCCGCGCCGGCGCCGTAGTACAGCGTCGCGCCGACCGCGTCGCCTTTCACCAGGATGGCGTTCATCACGCCCTCGACGTTGGCGATCAGGCGGCGCGCCGGAACCAGCGTCGGGTGCACGCGGAGTTCGATGCCCTGCGCGATGCCGCTCCTCGCCCGCCGCGTGATGCCGAGGAGCTTGATGCGGTAGCCCAGCTCCTCGGCGTAGCCGATGTCGGCCTTAGTAAGCTTTTGAATGCCTTCTCTAAAGCATTTCTCAAACTGCATGGGAATCCCAAACGCCAGCGCCGACAGGATGGTGAGCTTGTGCGCGGCGTCGACGCCCTCGATGTCGAAGGTCGGGTCGGCCTCGGCGTAGCCGCGCGCCTGGGCGTCGCGCAACGCGCCCTCGAACGGCAGGCCCTTGTCGCGCATCTCCGAGAGGATGAAATTGGAGGTGCCGTTGATGATCCCGGCGATCCACTCGATGCGGTTCGCCGCCAGCCCCTCGCGCAGCGCCTTGATGATCGGGATGCCGCCGCCGACCGAGGCCTCGAAGGCCACCATCACGCCCTTCTTCTGCGCGGCGGCGAAGATCTCGTTGCCGTGGGTGGCGAGCAGCGCCTTGTTGGCGGTCACGACGTGCTTGCCGTGGGCGATCGCCTCCAGCACCAGCTCCTTCGCGACCGTGTAGCCGCCGATCAGCTCGACGACGATCTCGACGTCGCTTCCCCGCACCACGCTGAAGGCGTCGTCGACGACCTTCGCTCCGTCCCTTACGATGGATCTCGCTTTTTGAACTTCTTTGTCCGCTACCACCGCGATGCGGATCGCGCGCCCGGCGCGGCGCTGGATCTCGTCGGCGTTCCGGCTGAGCACGTCCCAGGTGCCGCGGCCAACGGTGCCGATGCCGAGCAGCCCTACGTTAATGGGTTTCATGTTTCCTGAGGCGCAGCTCCAGGTGGCGCTTCACGTCGGGCCATTCGCCCGCGAGCACGCTGTACATGACGGTGTCGCGCACGCTGCCGTCGCGTCGCGGCCAGTGGTGGCGGATGACGCCGTCCCTCTTGGCCCCGAGCGCCTCGATCGCGCGCTGCGAGGTGAAATTGAAATTGTCGGTGCGCAGCCCCACGACCCCGCAGCCGATTTTTTCAAAAGCATGCGAGAAAAGCAGCAGCTTACAAGCCGTGTTGACGCTGCTGCGCTGGAAGCGCTTGGCGTACCACGTGTAGCCGATCTCGACGCGGTCCGCCGCGGCGATGATGTCGTGATAGCGGGTGCTGCCTACGATTTTTCCGGAGGTGGACTCCCGGACCACCCAGGGGAGCATATGGCCGTCCTTCTGTCCCTGCAGCGCGGTGTCGATGTATTTCGCGGTCTCCCCCGGCGCGGGCACCGAGGTGAACCAGAGCTCCCAGAGCTTGCCGTCCTGCGCGGCTTCGTCCAAACCCTTTTCATGCTCACGCGACATCGGTTCGAGCCGCACGCCGTGCCCTTCAAGCGTCACGGGCTTCGGGGAGATCATGCTGCGACCGCCGTAAGCGGCGGCATCACGCCGCTCCTCTGAGTAAGCCGTCCTTTCTGAACATGTCGCGGATGCCGCGCACGGCCTGGCGCAGGCGGTGCTCGTTCTCGATCAGGGCGATGCGCACGTGGTCGTCGCCGTAGTCGCCGAAGCCGATCCCCGGCGCCACGGCGATCTTCGCCCCTTCGAGCAGCCGTTTGGTGAATTCGATCGAGCCCAGGCCCGCGTAGGCGTCGGGGATCTTCGCCCAGATGTACATCGAGGCCCTGGGCACCTCGACCATCCAGCCGATGTCGTGCAACCCCTTTGCCATCACGTCCCTGCGCTTCTGGTAGGTCTTCCTGATTTCCTCGACGCACGCCTGGGGGCCTTCGAGCGCCACGATCGAGGCGACCTGGATCGGGGTGAAGCTGCCGTAGTCGTGGTAGCTCTTGATCCGCGCGAGCGCGTGGACCAGCTCCTGGTTGCCGACCATGAAGCCGATGCGCCACCCCGCCATGTTGTAGCTCTTCGACATGGTGAAGAACTCGACCGCGACGTCGCGCGCTCCGGGCACCTGCATGATCGAGGGCGCCTTGTAATCGTCGAACACGATGTCGGCATAAGCCAGGTCGTGCACTACGAGGATGTTGTGCTGGCGCGCGAGCGCCACGATCCGTTCGAAGAAATCGAGCTCCACGCACTGCGCGGTCGGGTTCGACGGAAAGCCGATCACCAGCATCTTCGGCTTGGGCGTGAGCTCGCGGATCGCGCGCTCGAGCTCGGCGAAGAAGTCGACCCCGGGCGTCATCCGCACCGAGCGGATGTCGGCGCCGGCGATGATGGCGCCGTAGATATGGATCGGGTAGGACGGGTTGGGCACCAGCACCGTGTCGCCGCGCTCGAGGCAGGCGAGCATCAGGTGGGCGAGGCCCTCCTTCGAGCCGATGGTGACGATGGCCTCGGAATCGGGGTCGAGCTCCACGCCGTAGCGGCGCTGGTACCAGGTGCTGATCGCGCGCCGCAGGCGCGGGATGCCTTTCGACACCGAGTAGCCGTGCGTGTCCTGACGCTGCGCGGCCTCGACCAGCTTGTCGACGATGTGCCGCGGCGTCGGCCCGTCGGGATTGCCCATCGACAGGTCGATCACGTCCTCGCCGCGCCGGCGCGCGTTCATCTTCAACTCGTTGGTGATGTTGAAGACGTACGGCGGCAGCCGCTTTATTCTTGAGAACTCGTGCATTGCTTAGAATTCTAGCTCATGAAGCTTCACGCCTCGGCGCCGAGCGGCGCGCAAATGGTGACCGCCTACGGCGATGACTACGTCACGGTAAACGGCGTGCGCTACGAGGACAGCATCGTGGTTCTGCCAGGGCGGGTTCAGCCCTGGGACGCGCGCAGCTTCGACTCGCTCGCCGAGCAGCACTTCATGGGGCTGCTCGAAACGGGCGCCGAGATCGTCATCCTCGGCACCGGCGCGATGCAGCGCTTCCCGCATCCGCGGCTCACCGCGCCGCTCTCCCGCGCGCGCATCGGCCTGGAGGTGATGAGCCTGCAGGCCGCGTGCCGCACCTACAATGTCCTGGTCGCCGAGGAGCGCAAGGTCGCCGCGGCGCTTCTGTTCCGATGAGCCTGTTCCCGGGTTTCGCCCATCGCCGCGTCCGTACCTCGGGCGCCACGATCAACCTGGTGTTCGGTGGAACAGGCGACCCCGTCCTCCTTCTGCACGGCTATCCGCAGACGCACGCCATGTGGCACAAGGTGGCGCCCGAGCTCGCGCGCGACTACACCGTGGTGTGTCCCGACCTCCGCGGCTACGGCGACTCGTCCAAGCCGAAGGGCCTTCCCGACCACTCCAATTACTCCAAGCGCGCGATGGCGAGCGACATGGTGGAGGTGATGCGCGCGCTCGGGCACGAGCGCTTCCATGTCGTCGGCCACGACCGCGGCGGCCGCGTCGCGCACCGTCTCGCGCGCGACCACGGCAGGCGCGCGCGCACGCTCACGGTGCTCGACATCTCGCCAACGCTGAAGATGTACCGCAACACCACCATGCAGTTCGCCAAGGCCTATTACCACTGGTTCTTCCTGATCCAGGAAGCGCCGATGCCCGAACAAATGCTCAGGGGCCAGGCGCCGTTCTACGTGCTGAAGCGGCTGGGCAGGGGCAAGACCGGCCTGAAGTACTTCTCCAAGCAGGCGATGGCCGAGTACGTGCGCGCGTTCAAGGACCCGCGCACCATCCACGCCACCTGCGAGGACTATCGCGCCGCCGCCACCATCGACCTGATGCACGACCAGCAGGACCTCCGGAAGAAGATCCGCATGCCACTGCTCGCGCTCTGGGGAAAGCAGGGCGTGATCGAGGCGCTGTTCGACTGCCTCGCCGACTGGCGCGAGGTCGCGACCGACGTGCGCGGCCGCGCCCTCGCCTGCGGCCACTTCATCCCCGAGGAGAAGCCCGGGGAGCTGATCGCCGAGCTGCGCCGCTTCCTGCCGCGAGAGTGAAAGCCCTTTGGTTTCAGGCGCCTACGCCGTGCTTGCAGCGGTAACGAAAAACATGTTCAATGAAGTCGTTACATCGAGTTCCTAAGAAGGGTCTTAAGACCACTGGAAATGCTGGGCAAGGCGGCACCGGACTTCAGCCTCGCTTCCACCGACGGCACGACGTTTACGCTCTCCGCGCTGCGCGGCGAGACGCTCGTGCTGTACTTCTACCCGAAGGACAACACCCCCGGCTGCAGCGCACAAGCGCGGACTGGCGACCTCCACAGCCAGTTCCGGCGCGCCGGCGCCCGGGTGTTCGGCATCTCGCGCGACTCGGCTGCGTCGCACGAGCGCTTCAAGGAAAAGATGCGGTTCCCGTTCGAGCTGCTCTCGGACCCCGACGAGGCGGTCTGCAAGCAGTTCGGCGTCATGAAGCTGAAGAACATGTACGGGAAGAAAGTCCGCGGCATCGAGCGCAGCACCTTCGTGGTCGACGCAAAAGGGGTGCTCGCGCGCGAATGGCGCGGGGTCAAGGTCCCAGGTCATGCCCAGGAGGTATTGAACTTTGTTAAAGCCCTATGATGTCGAGCCGTCGGCGTCGCATGCGTCTTCCCTCCCCGTCCTGATGTCCAAGAAGCCCGCCACCCCGCGCAAGCAGCAAGTCCGCAAGCTCTTCGTGCTCGACACCAACGTCCTAATGCACGACCCGACGAGCCTGTTCCGTTTCGACGAGCACGACGTCTACCTGCCGATCGCGACGCTCGAGGAGCTCGACTCCCATAAGCGCGGACTGTCCGACGTTTCGCGCAACGCGCGCCAGGCGAGCCGGTTCCTCGACGAGATCGTGAGCGGCAGCCTGGAAGACATCAAGAAGGGCCTCGAGCTCAAGACGAAGGACGGGCAGCACTCGGGCGGCAGGCTCTATCTGCAGACCGAGGCGATCAACGGCAGCCTGCCGACGACCCTCGCCGCCGGCAAGAACGACAACCAGATCCTCGGGGTCGTGCGCTACCTGCAGGAGAAGGAGCCGCAGCGCGAGGTGGTGCTGGTGTCGAAAGACATCAACATGCGCATCAAGGCGCGCGCGCTCGGCCTGCCGGCCGAAGACTACTTCAACGACAAGGTGCTCGAGGACGCCGACCTCCTGTACACCGGCGTGCGGCACCTGCCGAAGGACTTCTGGGACTCACACGGCAAGGACATGGAGTCGTGGAAGAAGGAAGGCCACACCTACTACCGGGTGCGCGGGCCGCTGGTGCCGAAGCTGCACGTGAACGAATTCGTCTACGACGAGTCCGGCGAGCGGCCGCTCTACGCGCTGGTGAAGGAGACCGCGGGCCGCATGGCGGTGCTCGAGACGCTGCGCGACTACACCCACGGCAAGAATTCCGTCTGGGGCATCACCGCGCGCAACCGCGAGCAGAACTTCGCGCTGAACCTCCTCATGAACCCCGCAGTCGACTTCGTGACGCTGCTCGGCCAGGCGGGCACCGGCAAGACCCTGCTCGCGCTCGCCGCCGGGCTCACCCAGGTGCTCGACGAGAAGCGCTATTCCGAGATCATCATGACGCGCGTCACGGTGCCGCTCGGCGAGGACATCGGCTTCCTGCCGGGCACCGAGGAGGAGAAGATGCAGCCCTGGATGGGCGCGCTCGAGGACAACCTCGACGTGCTCAACGCCTCCGACGACTCGGGCGGCGAATGGGGCCGCGCCGCGACGCGGGACCTGGTCCGATCCAGGATCAAGATCAAGTCGCTCAACTTCATGCGCGGCCGCACCTTCGTCAACAAGTGGCTGATCATCGACGAGGCGCAGAACCTCACGCCCAAGCAGATGAAAACGCTCATCACGCGCGCCGGTCCCGGCACCAAGGTGGTCTGCCTCGGCAACATCGCCCAGATCGACACGCCTTACCTGACCGAGGGCAGCTCGGGCCTCACGTACGTGGTCGACCGCATGAAGGACTGGGGCCACGCCGGGCACGTCACGCTCGCCCGCGGCGAGCGCTCGCGCCTGGCCGACCACGCAGCCGACGTGCTCTGACGGTTTTCGCCCCCCTGTGAAGGGGGGAGTGAGCCGAAGGCGAACCGGGGGGTTGGTTTTTGGGTGCGGAATAAACAACCCCCCGCTCGTTTCACTCGCATCCCCCCTTGTCAGGGGGGCGACAGACAAACCCGCAAATCTTTCTGCTAGATTCGCAGCCTTTCCCGGATTCACGGCCTCTCTCAAGGACCCCCATGACGCTCCCCGTCCGCTTTGCCGCATTCCTGCTGTTCAGCCTGATTGCCGCAACCACGCTCGCCCAGTACCAGCCGCAGGTCGGACAGGCGGGCAAGGACGTGATCTGGGTCCCCACGCCCGACGAAGTGGTCGACCGCATGCTGACGATGGCCCAGGTGACGCCGCAGGACTTCGTCATGGACCTCGGCGCGGGCGACGGCAAGATCGCGATCGCCGCGGCGAAGAAGTTCGGCGCGCGCGCCGTCGGCATCGAGTACAACCCGGAGATGGCGAAGCACGCCAACGCCAACGCGGCCGCGGCGGGCGTCGCCGGCAACGGCCCGGGCAAGGCCGTCATCCGCCAGGCCGACATCTTCCAGACGGACATCAAGGATGCGACGGTCATCACCCTCTACCTGCTCCCGGCGCTCAACATGAAGCTGCGTCCGACGATTCTCGCCATGCGTCCGGGCACGCGCGTGGTTTCGCACTCCTTCACCATGGAGGACTGGGAGGCCGACGAGATCTCCACGCTCGACGGCCGCCGCGCCTATTTCTGGGTCGTGCCCGCGCAGGTGATGGGCAGCTGGAACCTCGAGGCCAACAACCAGAAGATGGATCTGACGCTCGAGCAGACCTTCCAGAAGATCACCGGCTCGGTGGGAATCGCGCCGATTCACGCGGGATTGCGCGACACGCGGCTGCGCGGACCTTTCATCCAGTTCTCCTACGTCGGCCAGGACGGCGTGCGGCGTGACTTCAACGGCCGGGTGAACGGCGCGAAGATGGAAGGCAGCTTCCGGGACGAGAAGGGCGGCGAAGGCAAGTGGACCGCCGCCAAGAAGTGAGCTGACCCGTTCCGCGGGCAGACTCTTTATGAGGATGAAGAGACTGCTGCTGGTGCTCGGCGTCTGCCTGTGCAGCGCGGTGCAAGCGCAACCGTACCCGAACCGCCCGATCAAGTTCGTCGTACCCTTCCCGCCCGGCGGCAACCTGGACTTCGTCGCCCGCAACCTGCAGCCGAAGATGCAGGAGGTGCTCGGCCAGCCGGTGGTGATCGACAACAAGGGCGGCGCGGCGGGCATGATCGGCCTGGAGTACGCCGCCAAGCAGCCCGGCGACGGCTACACGATCGTGCTCGGCAACACCGGCACCATCGCGATCAACGTCTCGGTCTACGCCAAGATGCCCTACGACCCGGTCAGGGACTTCGTCGCCATCGGCATCACCACCACCAACGCGCTGCTCGCCACCATCGCGGCCAACGTGCCGGTGAGCAACCTGAAGGAGTTCATCGCTTACGCCAGGGTGAACCCGGGCAAGCTCAACTTCGCGATCTCCGGCGCGGGCTCCGGCCCGCACTTCGGAGCCGAGATGTTCAAGCGTGCCGCCGGGCTCGACATCCCCATCATCTTCTACAAGGGCAGCGGCCCGGCGGTGACCGACCTGCTCGGCGGCCAGGTCCAGATCCTGATGGACGCGCCCTCGGTCACCATGGCGCACATCAAGGCGGGCAAGTTGAAGGCGCTCGCGGTGACCGGCAAGGCACGCCTCGCGTCGCTGCCCGACGCGCCGACCTTCGAGCAGGCCGGCCTCTCCGGGGTGGATGCGAGCGGGTTCCAAGGCGTGCTCGCGCCCGCCGGCACGCCGCCGGAGGCGGTGGCGAAGCTTTCCGACGCGCTCAACAAGGCGCTCGCGCAGCCGGAGGTCCGGGAGCGTTTTGCCGCCGCCGGCCTCGACGTCGCATCTTCGTCGCCCGCGGAGTTCGCCGCCTTCATCCGCAGCGAGATCGCGAAGTGGGGCCGCGTGGCGAAGGAAGCCAACATCAAATTGGACTAGCCCCCAGTTAGCCCGCCTCAGGCGGGAGGCTCTTGTGCGTCCCGTCGCAGAAGGGCTGCGACTTGGTGCGCTTGCAGCCGCAGAGCCAGACCTTCTGCGCCTCGCTCATGGTGAACTTGACCGGCTTGAACTCGGTTTCCTTGTGCGAGCCGTCGCAGAAGGGCTGGCGGCGCGAGCGGCCGCAGCGGCACCACCAATAATCCCCCGGGGCAAGCTCGACGGCATATGGGCCGCGTTGCGCGATGTGAGGCTCTGCCATGACGCCTCCTCCTATTGGTTCTAGTACGAGCCCGGATCTTGATAGTTCTCGAACCGGGTGTGCTGGCCCAGGAAGGTTAGCTTAATCGTGCCGATCGGGCCATTCCGCTGCTTGCCGATGATGACCTCGGCGAGGCCGCGCTGGTCCTCGGGCAGGTCCGGCTTGTAGACCACCTCGCGGTAGATGAACATGATGACGTCGGCGTCCTGCTCGATCGCGCCGGACTCGCGCAGGTCGGACATCACCGGGCGGCGGTCGGGGCGCTGGTCGACGGCGCGGTTCAGCTGCGACAGGGCCACCACCGGGACGTCCAGCTCCTTGGCCATCGCCTTGAGCGAGCGCGAGATCTCGGAGATCTCGGTGGCGCGGTTTTCCCCCTGGCCGGTCGCGGCCATGAGCTGCAGGTAGTCGATGACGATCAGCCCGAGCTTCGAATACTGCCTTTTCAGTCTCCTGGCTCTGGCCCTGACTTCGAGCGCCGTGAGGGCGCCGCCCTCGTCGATGAAGAGCGGCGTCTCGTGCAGCTTGGCCATCGCGTCGGAGAGGTCGCCCCACTCCTTGTCGTTCAGCCGCCCCGTGCGCATCTTGTGCTGGTCGACGCGCGCGATCGATCCCAGCATGCGCATGGCGAGCTGCGTGCTCGACATCTCCATGCTGAAGATGGCCACCGGCAGGCCGTTGTCGACCGCGACGTGCTCGGCGATGTTGAGCGCGAGCGCGGTCTTCCCCATGGAGGGCCGCGCCGCGATGATGACGAGGTCGCCCGACTGCAGGCCGGAGGTCATCTGGTCGATGCGGGTGTAGCCCGTCGGCACGCCGGTGACGTCGGACTGGTTGTCGCGGTGGTACAGGTGGTCGATCCGCTCGAACACCTTGGCGAGCACCGGTTTGATCTCGAGCAGGCCCTGGTCGCGGCGCGCCCCCGACTCGGCGATCTGGAAGATCCTCGACTCGGCCTCGTCCAGGAGCTGCCCGACCTCCTTGCCGCCCGGATTGAGCGCCTCCTCGGCGATGCCGGTCGCGACCTGCGCGAGGCGCCGCTGCACCGCGCGCTCGCGCACCAGCTCGGCGTAGCGGCGGATGTTGAGCGCGCTCGGCGTGTTCTGCGCCAGCGCGCCGAGGTAGGCCGGGCCGCCGGTCTTGTCCTTGTCCTCGCTCGCCTCGACCGACTCCGAGACCGTGACCACGTCGGCGGGCTTCGCTGCCTCGATCAGCCGCGCGATGTGGCGCCAGAGGCGCCGGTGATCGTCGCGGTAGAAGTCCTCGCCGGTGACGAGGTCCGCCACCCGGTCGAACGCCTGGTTGTCGAGGAGCAGCGCCCCGAGCAGCGACTGCTCGGCCTCGATCGAATGCGGCGGGACCTTCAGCGCCAGGAGCTGCGGGTCGGTGTTCTCCGCGCGCCCATAGGTGATCTGCGCT
>Ga0207428_10001046_pt1 | contig 30438 bp, 28 predicted proteins | sample RhiMethybrSRZTD1_FD_187600 | JGI IMG/M metagenome (GOLD analysis project Ga0207428, IMG submission 187600) | Populus rhizosphere microbial communities from Tennessee, USA - Rhizosphere MetaG P. TD hybrid SRZTD1 (SPAdes) (version 3) | ecosystem: Host-associated > Plants > Roots > Rhizosphere >...
TTTGCCGCGAGACAGGCCTCCTTGAGCTTGCGCTGCACGGTCCGCTCGCGCGAGATGTAGAGGTTGCGGACGAGCTGCTGCGTGATCGTCGAGCCGCCCTCGACGACGCTCCTGGCCTTGATGTCGGTGACGGCGGCGCGTGCGATCCCCTCCACGTCGACGCCGCCGTGCGTGTAGAAGCGGCGGTCCTCGACCGCGACCATCGCCTTCCGCACCCACGGCGACATGTCCTTCGCCGCGACGGGTTGCCGGTTTCGCTCGGCGGGGATCGACCCCAGGAGCGAGCCGTCGGCCGCGTAGACGAACGAGTTCCTTCCGATCGAGACGGGCGTCAGCGAGTCGAGGTCGCACGACGAGCCGTACGCGAACACCGCCGCCGAGCCGCCGATCGCCCCGGCGACGACGACCGCGCCGATCACCACGAACGCGGCGATCGCTCCGTGCCGCCGGCGCCGGCGGCGCGCGGCGCGCAGGTGCCGCCCGCGCGGGAAGAGCGTGTCCGGATCGAGCGGGCCTTTGCCGCGAGCCGGGCTCATGAGGTGATGCTAGCCATGATCCCGTCGGCTTTCGGCGGGGCGAGCACGACTCCTCAGCCGCCGCGACCTCGGCCACACCTGCTGGAATCCCGCCCATGACCGCCGCCCCGACGACCTGGACGCCTGGCCGGATGCCCGGCAGGCTGGCGGGCTGGCTCGCCTTCGTGCTCGCGCTGACCGCGCTCGCGTACGCCGCGCGGCTCGCCGACACCGAGACCCCCGATGACCTCGCCTACCGCTGGTCGTCCTCGGTGGCGGCGCTCGTGCAGTACGGCCTCATGCTTGGAATCCTGCTGCTCATCGCCCGCGGGCTCTCCAAGCGCGAGATGTTCGCCCTGCACCGTCCGGCGTCCTGGCCGCGAGCGCTCGGGCTCGCCTTCCTCTCGCTGCTCGTGATCTGGGCCGCGAGCGCTGCCCTCTCCCCGTTCCTCGACGCGAGTGACGAGCAGGGCCTCGTGCCGGACGACTGGGACTCGAGCCGCGCGGGCGCCTTCGTTGCCTTCTTCCTCGTCGTCGCCGTCCTCGCGCCGGTCGTCGAGGAGCTGACCTACCGCGGGCTCGGCTTCTCCCTGCTCGCGCCGTACGGCACGCGGGTCGCGATCCTCGTCACCGGCGTCCTCTTCGGCGCCGCGCACGGCCTCGTCGCGGGGCTCCCCGTTCTCACGATCTTCGGAATCGTCGTCGCCTGGCTCCGCTCGCGAACCGGGAGCGTCTACCCGTCGATGCTCCTCCATGGAGTCTTCAACGGGACCGCACTGCTGCTCTCGGTGACCGTCGCCTGACGACCCGTCAGGCGGGCTCCTCGTCGCCCTCGTCCGGCTCGTCGTCCAGCTCGTCGCCCTCGAGCTCGGCGCCCCCCTCGCCCGCCAGGTGTTCGCTGAGGCTCGAGGCGAACTCCTCCACGGTCACGGTCTCGAGGAATTTGCGGAACTCCCCGGGGTCGAGGTCGGCGAGGCTCGACGCCGTCACGAACCCTGGCTGATCCTCGTCATCGGCCTGGAAGTCGATCGCCGACTCGTCGATGACGTCGTCGGTCGCGAAGATCTGCGCGTCGCAGCGCACCGCCAGGGCGATCGCGTCGGAGGGCCGCGAGTCGACCTCGACCTCCCGGCCGTCCTGGACGATCGTGATCTGCGCGTAGAACGTGTTCTCCTTGAGCTCGGTGACCGTGACGCGCACGATCTCGCCCTGGAGCTCGGAGATCACGTCGGTGAAGAGGTCGTGCGTCATCGGACGGGGGGCGCTTGCTCCCTGGAGCTTCATCAGGATGGCCGCCGCCTCGGCGTGCCCGATCCAGATCGGCAGGAACTTGTCGTCGTCGGCGGTCTTCAGGAGCACGATCGGCTGCTTGCCGATGGGCTCGAAGCTCACACCGTAGAGGGTCATCTCTCGCATCGCCGGCCCCACGCCCATCTTAGACACGGGCCTCCGCTACAGTTGCGGCCCCCGGGCGATTAGCTCAGTCGGTTAGAGCGCCGCTCTGATAAGGCGGAGGCCCCTGGTTCGAGTCCAGGATCGCCCACCATTCGTGGGGGAACCCCTGGTTCCCCCACGTGCCCCCTCCTCTTCCGCCTCCGCATCGAAGGAGTGCCGCCTGGCCTTCCGGCCGGCAGAGCCGGCCTCCGGCCACGGTCCCATGTGCACGGATCAGCGGCTTGGCGCTGCGGCGGCTTCGAGGGCCTCGACGAGCTCCGCCAGGCCGGTGTCGTCGCCGAAGGTGATCTGTAGCGTGCCGTTCGCGACCTTCGTCGGGAACCCGGTGAGGCCCGTCGCGACGGTACGGGCCCTATCGACGAGCGACGGGTCGAGAGCGCTCTCCTTGCGGGGGCGGCGGCGGGCGCCCCCGTTCTGCGCCGCGCGCTCGGCGGCGCGGACCGTGAGGCCGTCCTGCACGATGCGGCGGGCGAGCCGCCGGCGGGACTCGTCGTCGGTGAGTGAGAGCACGGCGCGGGCGTGACCTTCACTGAGGTCGCCGCGCGCGAGCATCCACAGGACCTCTTCGGGGAGGTCGAGCAAGCGGAGGCGGTTCGAGACGCTCGACTTCGAGCGGCCCACCCGCTCGGCGAGCTCGCCGAGCGAGAGCTCGAACTCGTCCACGAGCGACGCGTAGGCACGCGCCTCCTCGACGGGGGAGAGCTGCTCGCGGGCGACGTTCTCGACGAGGCCGAGGAGCAGGGAGTCGCGGTCGCCCACGTCGCGCACGAGCGCTGGCACGGTCGGGATGCCCGCCGAGCGCGCCGCCCGCCAGCGGCGCTCGCCGGCGACCAGCTCGTAGCCGCCCTCGGCCCGCCGGCGCACGACCACCGGCTGCAGGATCCCCTCGTGGCGCACGGAGGCCGCGAGGCCCGCCGCGGCTTCGGGCTCGAAGCGACGCCGTGGCTGGCGCGGGTTGGGATGGATCGACTCGACGGGGAGATGCAGCAGCTCCGGCTGGCCGCCCTCGCCCAACAGGACCTCGAGGCCGCGGCCGAGGCCGCGCCGCTCCTTAGGAACGCTCGACAAGCTCCATCGCCACCTTCCAGTAGGCCTGCGCGCCGGCCGACCGGCGGTCGTAGGCGATCGCGGGAAGCCCGTGGCTCGGTGCCTCTGCGAGTCGCACCGAGCGGGGCACGGTCGTCGTGAAGACCAGCTCGTTGAAGTGCCGCCGCAGCTCCGCCTCGACCTCGGCCGCGAGCCGCGTTCGCCCGTCGGCCATCGTCAGCAGGATCCCGGCGACGGCGAGCCCGGGGTTCAGGCGAGCCTTGACCAGGTTGATCGTCCCCAGCAGCTGCGAGAGGCCTTCGAGCGCGTAGTACTCCGCCTGCACGGGCACCAGCGCGCGGGTGGCCGCAGCGAGGGCGTTCACGGTCAGCGGCCCGAACGAGGGCGGGCAGTCGAGGAAGACGAACGAGTACGGCTCGAGCTCGCCGGCCAGCGCCTCCGCCAGGTACCGCTCCCCTCCGTCGCGTGCCGACAGCTCGACCGCGGCCGTCGCGAGATCGCTCTTCGCCATGACGACGTCGAGGTTCGCAAGGCCCGAGGGCCGCACGATGTCCCGCAGCGGGGCGCCGTCGAGCAGGTCGTGGCTCGACACGCCGTTGGCGCGGAGGCCGAGCCCGGAGGTCGCGTTCGCCTGGGGATCGAGGTCGACGAGCAGCACGCGCTCGCCGGCCTCGGCGAGGCAGGCGCCGACGTTGACGGCAGTGGTCGTCTTCCCGACGCCGCCCTTCTGGTTGGCGACCGCGTAGACCCGGGCGGGCACGCCCTCAGGCTAGTGCCGCGGCCGGACGCCTCCGGTGTCCGACACCGGGGCCCTGCAACGGTGCGGGCTTGCGCGCGATCGGTGTCAGACACCAGCTCAAGCGAGCGGCCGCTTCTTCGCCATCCCCGGGCGCCGGGGGAAGCCCGGAGGGGTCGCGCCGACCTTGCGGAGGACGAGCAACCCGTCCCGAGCGTCCTCGAGCGTCGCGGCGAGACGGTCGGCGACCCGCGAGACGTGCTCCGGATCCGCCGTCTTGCCGACCCAGAGGATGACGATCCCCCTTTCGCGCACGAGCGGCAGGCAGAGCTCCACGGCGACCGGCGGCTTGGCAAGCGCCTTCGCCAGTGCGACGGCGAACGCATCCGTCGGCTGCTCCTCGGCCCGGCCCCACACCACGTCGACGTTGTCGAGCCCGGAGGTCGCCTCGCGCAGGAACTCGCACTTTCGGCGCTCCGCCTCGAGCAGCGTGAACCGGAGCTCCCGCAGGGTCACCGCGAGCGGGATCCCCGGCGAGCCGCCGCCGGAGCCCACGTCGACGACGGGGCCGCCGGCTTCGCGGACGAGGCCCGTCGCCCGGAGCGCGTCGTCGACCAGGACGCGCCGCGCTTCGGCGGGATCGGCGATCGCAGTCAGCCCCGGTGTCGCGACCACGGCCTCGAGCCAGCGCTCGAGGAACGGCGCGGCGAGATCAGACAGGCGCGTGCCGAGGCACGACGACGACGTACCGGTTGGGCTCGGTGCCTTCGCTCGCCGTCTCCACCTCGGGGTCGTCCTTCAGTGCCTCGTGGACGATCTTCCGCTCCACCGCGGTCATCGGGTCGAGGTCCACGCGGCGTCCGGTCGAGGCCGCCCGTCGTGCCGAGCGCTGGGCGACCGCCTGAAGCGACGCCGTTCGACGCGCCCGGTAGCCGGCAGCGTCGACGACGACGTCGTGCGACTCGCCGGCCGTGCGCGCGATGGCGTTCGCGAGGTACTGGATCGCATCGATCGTCTGGCCGTGCTTCCCGATCAGGAGCCCCAGGTCCGGTCCCGAGCAGGTCACGGTCACGACCCCTTCGTGCTCGCCGACTGACGTCGTCACGCTCGCGCCGATCGCCGACGCGACCCGCTCGACGAACTCGCGCGCGCCAGCCGTCGCTGCGCTCTCGGGAGGTCGTCCTGCGCTCGCCGCGGCGGTGGCGACGACGTGGGCAGGCGTGTACCCGACACCGAGAAGCCCGCGCTCGCCCTCGGTGACGACCTGGAACTCGACGCTCTCGCGGTCGAGGTCCGGCACGAGCTGCTCGAGCTGGCGGAGGGCCGCCCACTTCGCCTCGCCCACCGTCTCGCCCGTGGCCTCGACCCGGACCGTGCCGTTGTCGCTCATCGGCGCGGCCGCCCGCCCTTCTTCTTCTTGCGCACGCGCCGCGGAGCGCCGGAGGCGGTCACCGCCGCGGTCGCCGGCTCGTCCCCGGCGGAGGCAGCGTCCTCCTCCTTCGGTGGCGTCCTGCTCGAGCGCTTCGGCGGGACGGCGGGACGCGGCATCAGGCGCCGCGTCACGATCCCCTGGCCCGTCGTCCACAGGTTCGTGGTCAGCCAGTAGATCATCAGCCCCGACGGGAAGTTGAGGATGAAGGGGATGAAGACGATCGGGAGCACCATGATCATCACGCGCTGTGCCATCGACTGCATCTGCGTCGACATCAGCCACGTCGAGGTGAGCTGGCTGGCCACGTAGACGAGGAGCAGGACCGGGCCCCAGCCGTCCTTCGTCGGCTCGGTGATGTCGACGAGGTTCAGCCACTGCAGCGTCGACTCCGGGAACTGCGGGAAGATCTCCTTCTCGAAGTCCTTGAGCACGTAGAAGAGGGCGATGAAGATCGGGATCTGGAAGACGATCGGGAGGCACGAGGCGTACGGGTTGATCTTGTTCTCCCGGTAGAACTTCATCAGCTCCTCGCTCTGCTTCTGGCGGTCCGACTTGTAGCGCTGCTGGATCGCCTTCATCTCCGGCGCGTGCATCTGCAGGCTCTGCATCGAGTGGATCTGCCGGATCGCGAGCGGCACGAGCAGGATGCGCACCATCACCGTGAGGGCGACGATCGACCACGCCCAGGTGAGCCCGCCCGTGTCGTGGAGCCACGTGAGGACGTCGGTGAGGACGTTCTCGATCGGGGAGAGGATCCCGCCGAGGATCACGTGCGCGCCTTCCGGGAGCGGAAGAGGGGAAACAGCGTCTGGTCGCGGGCGTAGTCCACCCCTCCGTGGCTCCACGGGTTGCAGCGGAGGATCCGCCAGGCCGCGAGCACGGACCCGCGGACGAGCCCGAACTCACGAAGCGCGTCGAGCGCGTACTGCGAGCACGACGGGTGGTACTTGCAGGTTCCGCTCGGGGTGAGCAGGCCGAACGTCCAGCGCCAGGCGTGGACGAGGCCGATCCCGAGGTACTTCACGACCGCACCTTGGCCAGCACGTCCGCGAGCTCGGTCGCGAGCCACTCCGCGTCCCGCGTGGAGGCGGTCTCCGCGAGCCCGGGCCTGGCGACGAGCACGTAGTCGTGGCCGGCCGGGACGTCGTCGAGGAGAGCGCGCCAGGCCTCCCGCAGGAGCCGCTTCACCCGGTTTCGCATCACGGCCGAGCCGACCGAGCGCGGCACCGCGAGCCCGAGCCGGGAAGGGCCGTCCTCGTCCTCCTCCCGGGGGAACCAGTGGAGCACGAGGTACCTCGTCGAGGCGGACGCCCCGCGCCGGTAGACGGCGTCGAAGTCCCGCGAGCGGGAGAGCCGGTGACGGCGCTGCACGCGCGTAGCGCCCTCAGGCGGAGAGGCGCTTGCGCCCTCTTGCACGGCGCCGCTTGAGGATCGCGCGGCCTCCGCGGGTGGCCATGCGGGCCCGGAACCCGTGCCTGCGCTTGCGGCGGCGGACGTTCGGCTGGTAGGTGCGTTTCACGATTCGAGGTGTCGGAGAAGAGGAGGGCCGGGAAGGCCGAGCCGCGGAGTATAGACGACGCCTCGGGCGCCCAACTTTTCCACAGAAGCTGCGGTGGGGCGCCGGGTCGAAATCGCTGCTCAGGGCGGCCCCGCGTTGTCTTGGTCGCGAACGATCCGGCGACTTTCCACACCTGTGGAAAATCATGTGGAACGCGGTAAATCCCTGCAAATCGGGCAGTTATTCATCCACAGGCGCGCTCGTCACGTCCTTTGAGGCGGACGCGAACGTTGCTATGCTCGCCCTTCTGCGGGACCGCGACGAGCTCGAGGACGGGTGGAGCACGCAACACAGACGAGCGCCGACAGCCTCTGGGACGCCATCGCCGGCAGGCTCCGGGAGACGCTCAGCGAGACGACCTACGACACGTGGTTCGCCCACGCGGAGCCGCGGTCTCTCGGTGACGACGGCCTCGTCGTGTCGGTCCCCAACGACTTCACGCGCGACTGGATCGAGAGCCACTTCCAGGCGTTCGTCGCGGGCGCGGCTCGCGAGTCGCTCGGCCGGGACGTCCCCGTCTCGTTCGCGGTCGAGCGAGCCCGCGCCCGGCCGTCCGTGAGCTCCTCCACCGGGGTCGAGGCAGCGCCGACCGAGCGCGTCCCGGACCTGGGGGACCGCCCGCCCCCCGACGCCGAGCTCAACAAGAAGTACACCTTCGACCTCTTCGTCATCGGATCGTCGAACCGCTTCGCCCACGCCGCGGCGCTCGCGGTTGCGGAGGCACCGGCCCAGGCGTACAACCCGCTCTTCATCTACGGCGGCACCGGCCTCGGCAAGACCCACCTGCTGCAGGCGATCGGGCACTACGTCCGCCAGCACTCCCGGCGGCTGACGATGCGTTACGTCACGAGCGAGATCTTCATGAACGACTTCATCGACTCGCTCCGCGACAAGCGCATCGAGGGCTTCAAGCGCCGCTACCGCAACTACGACCTGCTGCTCATCGACGACATCCAGTTCTTCGAGGGCAAGGAGCGGATCCAGGAGGAGTTCTTCCACACCTTCAACTCCCTCTACGAGGGCGGCGCGCAGATCATCATCTCCTCCGATCGGCCGCCGCGCGAGATCGCCACGCTCGAGGAGCGGCTGCGGTCGCGGTTCGAGTGGGGGCTCCTCACGGACATCCAGCCACCCGACCTCGAGACGCGGATCGCGATCCTGCGCAAGAAGGTGAACACCGAGCACATCGCGGTGACAGACCCCGAGGTGCTCACGTTCATCGCCGGCCGCGTCTCCTCCAACATCCGCGAGCTCGAGGGTGCCCTGACGCGGGTGGTCGCGTTCTCGTCCCTGACCGACCGCCCGATGACGGTCGAGCTCGCCGAGCACGTCCTCAAGGACCTCTTCCCCCAGGGCAGCGCGGCGCCGGAGGTGACGATCCCTCGCATCCAGGAGGCCGTCTCGGAGCGCTTCGGCGTCACGCTCGAGGAGCTCGTGAGCCCACGGCGGTCGCAGGCCGTCGCGTACCCGCGCCAGGTGGCGATGTACCTGTCGCGCGAGCTCACCGACTCGTCCCTGCCGAAGATCGGCAAGGAGTTCGGGGGCCGCGACCACACGACCGTCATCCACGCAACCTCGAAGATCACCCGCCTCATCCGTGAGGACCGATCTGTGTACAACCTCGTGCAAGAACTGACCGCGCGGATCAAGCAGGCGCGGTAGAAGTGTGGGTCCCGCAGAACGCGTCCGTTCACACTGGGGAACCCGTGCACGGCCAGCCACAGATTCGCCCACAGGCGTTTTCCCCGCTCCCGCCCCACAAACCGCACATCTTCCCCGTCGTTCACACTCCTACTAGCACTACGACCTTCTTCTTTCTTCAGTAATGAACACAGACATGGCGATCTCCACCGAGCTGCGAGCCACGTGCGCGAGGAGCGACCTCGCAGAGGCCCTCGGCGTCGTGTCCCGCGGCGTCTCGACGCGCGGCGCGGTCCAGGTCCTGAGCGGCATCCACCTCCAGGCCGAGGACGGCAAGCTCACACTCGCCTCGACCGACATGGAGATCTCCCTGCGCGCGACGGTTCGGGGTGACGTGTCGGGGGACGGAGCGGTCGTCGTTCCGGGGCGGCTGCTGAGCGATCTCGCCCGGCTGCTGCCGGACGAGAGCGTCACGCTCGTGCACGAGGAGGGGGAGGGAGTCCTCTCGGTGACCTCGGGGAGCCACGCGTCGAAGCTCAACGTCTACAGCGCCGAGGACTTTCCGCGCCTGCCACCGATCGACGTCCCGCTCCACGCCATCGCGGCGCCGTCGCTCCTCGCCACGATCGAGAAGGTCGCGCGCGCAGCGTCGCGCGACGAGTCGCGCCCCGTTCTGACCGGCATCCTCGTCAAGTTCGAGGGCGAGAAGCTCGTCATGGCTGCGACGGACTCGTACCGGCTGGCGGTGAAGGAGACCGCGCTCGAGGCCTCGGGGCCGGACCTCGAGGCGATCATCCCCGCCCGCGCGCTTCAGGAGCTCGCGCGTCTCGCCGCCGGCGCCGAGGAGGTGCGCCTCGGCGGGCACGAGAACCACGTGATCTTCTCGGCGGGCGACGTGTGGCTGACGAGCCGCCGCATCGACGGACAGTTCCCGAACTACGACCAGCTGCTCCCGGACGCCTTCGAGGCGGAGGTCACGACCGAGCGGGCCCCGCTCCTCGACGTGATCCGCCGCGCGGGCGTCATGGCGCAGCGCAACGCGCCGCTCCGCCTACGCTTCGCCGAGGGCGAGCTCGGGGTGTCGGCGCAGACGCAGGACGTGGGCGAGGCGCACGAGTCGCTTCCGATCGACTATGCCGGCGACCCGCTCGAGATCGGCTTCAACCCCGACTTCCTCCGCGACGGGCTCGAGGCGGTCTCGACCGACTCGGTGCAGCTCAAGCTGATCAACCCGCTGCGGCCCGGCCTCATCGTGTCCCCGGACGAGAGCTTCTGGTACCTGATCATGCCGATCCGGCTCGCGGGCTGAGCGAGCCCGGCCTGATCGTCCGCACGGTCACGCTCAGGGACTTCCGCTCGTATCCACGGCTCGAGCTCGCGCTCGAGCCCGGGGTCGTCCTCGTCACCGGCCCGAACGGCGCCGGCAAGACCAACCTGCTCGAGGCGCTCCACGTCGGGACGCAGGGCTTCTCTCCGCGGGCGAGGAGCGACGCGCAGCTGATCCGCTTCGGCGCCGACGCTGGCCGCGTCGCCCTCGCGGGGACGAACGGCACGGGGCCCTTCGAGTCCGACGTCGTCCTGCATGCGCGCGAGGCGCGTCGCGCACGGCTGAACGGCGCCGCGCTCCGCTCCTCCGAGCAGCTCCGGCACGAGCTCCAGGCGCTCGTCTTCACGCCCGACCGTCTCGCCGTCGTCAAGGGGGGCCCGGCGGCTCGACGCGCCTATCTCGATCGTTCACTCGGCAGGCTCTTCCCGGCGAGGGCGACGCTCTCCGTCGAGTACGCTGCCGCCGTCGGCCAGCGGAACGCAGCGCTCCGCCGCCTCGCAGCAGGCGCCTCCTCTCGCGAGGCGCTCGACCCCTGGAACGAGACCGTCGCGGCGCTCGGCGTGCAGCTCGTGGACGGACGGAGGGCCACGCTCGAGGCTCTGGCCGGGCCGTATGCGGCACTCGCCGATCGGCTCGGCCTGCCCGCGGCAGCGGCGACGTACGAGGGCGAGCCCCCGACCGTGGCGGAGCTGGAGGCACGCCTCGAGAAGGACCTCGAGCGCGGCGTCACGGGAGCCGGCCCGCACCTGCACGACGTCGGCCTGCGCTCGGAGCAGCGGGACCTCCGCGGCTTCGGCTCGCAGGGCGAGCAGCGGATCGCGGTGCTCGCACTCGTCCTCGCCGAGGCGGAGGCGCTCTCGCTCCACTCGGACGCGCATCCGCTCGTGCTGCTCGACGACGTTCTCTCTGAGCTCGACGAGGACCGAAGGCACACGCTCGGCGAGATCGTCGCGGCCGGCGGCCAGACGGTAGTGACGACGACGTCCGCTGCCTCGCTGCCGACGGAGCCCGCGCAGCACCTCGCGGTCGTGCCGGGCGAGGTGAGGGCGGTCTGATGGAGCGGATCGGCCGGGGTGTCGAGCGGGAGCTCTCGCGAACCGGGTCCGGAGAGGCTCTCGCCCTCTCGCACGTCACCGCCGTCTGGTCGCGGGTCGTCGGGGACACGGTGGCACGGCAGGCGTGGCCGTCGCGCCTCGGCCGCGACGGCACGCTGCACGTCGCGGCGACCTCCGCGACCTGGGCGTTCGAGCTCGACCGGCTCGCCCCGGAGATCCACGCGCGCCTCGCCGCCGCGCTCGGCGACGAGACGCCCTCAGCCCTCCGCTTCCGCGTCGGGCCGGTCCCCGAGCCGGCCGCGCTCGAGCCGGCCGCGAGCACCCTCGAGCCAACGCCGGAAGCATCCGAGGAGGCCTCCGCAGAGGCGGACTCCGCGGCCTCGGCGATCGACGACCCCGACCTGCGCGAGCTCGTCTCGCGAGCGGCGCGCGCGAGCCTCTCGCGCCTCCCGCGCACCGACTCCTGAGCGCACCTGCGACGCAGCCGCTGCGGGGTCCCGGAGCCCGTCGCGAGCCCCCGGTCCGACCGCGGTTTCTGATAGACTTCCACTGCCCCGCAATATGGCAATTTGCAGGGCTTTTTTGATGGCCGAAGCAGCCTATACCGCAAAAGACATCACCGTCCTCGAGGGGCTCGAGCCGGTTCGTCTCCGGCCCGGGATGTACATCGGGTCGACGGGCCCCCGGGGCCTCCACCACCTCGTCTACGAGGTGGTCGACAACGCCGTCGACGAGGCCCTCGCCGGCCGCAACGACCTCGTGGACGTGACGATCCACCCGGACAACTCGGTCACCGTTCGCGACGCGGGAGCGGGCATCCCCGTCGACCTGATCCCGGAGCAGGGCCTCCCTGCGTTGACCGTCGTGCTGACGAAGCTGCACGCCGGCGGAAAGTTCGGCGGCGAGGGGTACAAGGTCTCGGGCGGCCTCCACGGAGTCGGGGTCTCGGTCGTGAACGCGCTCTCGGAGTGGCTGGCCGCCGAGGTCCGCCGCGACGGGAAGGTGTACCGGCAGGAGTTCTCGCGCGGCGAGCCCACGACCGACCTGGTCGCAACCGGGGTCGCGGCGAAGGGCGAGTCGGGGACGACGATCTCGTTCCTGCCCGACCCGGAGGTGTTCGAGGAGACCGAGCTCTCCGCAACGACGCTCTCGCAGCGATTGCGCGAGACCGCGTTCCTCACCAGGGGTCTCCGCATCGTCCTTCGCGACGAGCGGGCGGGCGGCAAGACCGACGAGTACCACTACGAGGGCGGGATCCGCGACTTCGTCGCACACGTGAACGACGCCAAGGACACGGTCCACAAGCACGTCGTGTACTTCGAGGGCGAGGGCGAGGACGCCCAGGTCGAGGTCGCGATGCAGTGGAACAGCTCGTACGTCGAGTCCGTCTTCTCGTTCGCGAACAACATCAACACGACCGAGGGCGGCGCCCACCTCTCGGGCTTCAAGTCGGCGCTCACGGGCACGCTCAACCGCTACGCGCGAGAGAAGGGCCTCGTCAAGGAGAAGGAGGACAACCTCGAGGGGGAGGACGTCCGCGAGGGCCTCGCGGCGGTGATCTCCGTGAAGCTGCGGAACCCCCAGTTCGAGGGGCAGACGAAGACGAAGCTCGGGAACCCCCACGTCGAGACGCTCGTGAAGACGACCGTCAACCAGAAGCTCGCCGAGTTCCTCGAGGAGAACCCGACGGACGCGAAGCAGATCATGACCAAGGCCGTGTCCGCTGCCCGCGCACGCCAGGCTGCGCGCAAGGCGCGCGAGCTCACGCGACGGAAGAGTGCGCTCGAGTCGAACTCGTTACCGGGGAAGCTCGCCGACTGCCAGATCTCGGACCCGGAGGTCGCGGAGCTCTTCCTCGTCGAGGGGAACTCGGCCGGCGGCTCGGCGGTCGACGCGCGCGACCGGAGCTTTCAGGCGATCCTGCCGTTGCGCGGGAAGGTGATCAACGCCGAGAAGAACCGGATCAACAAGGTGCTCTCGAACGAGGAGATCCAGGCGATCATCACCGCGATCGGGACGGGCATCGCCGAGGAGTTCGACATCTCGAAGCTGCGCTACCACCGCATCATCGTCATGACGGACGCCGACGTGGACGGGGCGCACATCCGCACGCTGATCCTCACGTTCCTCTACCGCCAGATGCAGGAGCTCGTCGAGCAGGGGCACGTCTACATCGCGGTCGCACCGCTCTACCGCGTGAAGATCGGGAGCCAGCAGCGCTACGTCGAGAAGGAGTCCCAGCTCGAGGACATGCTCGTCCGCGAGCGCATCAAGGACATGGATGTCACCGACCGGTCGGGTGAGACCCACAAGCTCACCGAGGCCCGCTACGGGCGCTTCACGCGCGTGCTGCACGAGTTCGACGGGTGGGTCTCACGTCTGCGTGAGGACTTCGGGCCCGCCGCCGCCAACTTCGTCGTCGACCACCGGCTCGTCGAGGCCGACGCAACCGACGTCGAGGGGGCACTCGCCGTGCGCGACGCCAACGGGTACGAGCTCGCGATCATGGAGTCCGACGAGGAGGGCACCCGGGTGAAGGTGGTCGAGCGCGAGACGGGCGCCGCGGCAAGCGTCGTCGTCCCGAGCGCGCTGCTCACGTCGCCGATCTACGCCAATGCGCGGAAGACGTACGCACGCCTCGTCGAGATCGTGGGGAGCCCGCCCTTCGAGATCGCCTTCGGCAAGAAGACGCGGCATGCGGACACCTTCGGGCAGCTCCGCTCCCAGGCGCTCGAGCTCGCCAAGGAGGGCATCCAGGTCAGCAGGTTCAAGGGGCTCGGCGAGATGGACGCGGAAGAGCTCGCCGACACGACGATGAATCCCGCGAACCGGATGCTGATCCGGGTCGAGGTCGAGGACGCGGCCGCAGCCGACCGGATGTTCTCGACGCTGATGGGCGACCAGGTCGAGCCCCGCCGCCAGTTCATCGAGCAGAACGCCCGCGAAGTGAGGTTCCTGGATGTCTGAGGTCGTCGAGCCGCTCGGCTCGGGCCGGATCGAGCCGCGCGAGCTCGAGCAGGAGATGCGCTCGAGCTTCCTCGACTACGCGATGAGCGTCATCGTCGCGCGGGCGCTGCCCGACGTCCGCGACGGGCTCAAGCCCGTGCACCGCCGCGTGCTCTACGCCATGCACGAGGCCGGCCTCCAGCCCAACCGGCCCCGTCTCAAGTCCGCCCGCGTCGTCGGGGACGTCATGGGCTACTACCACCCGCACGGCGACCAGTCGATCTACGACACGCTCGTGCGCATGGCGCAGCCCTTCTCGCTTCGGTACCCGCTCGTCGACGGCCAGGGCAACTGGGGGAACATCGACGACTATCCCGCGGCGGCCATGCGCTACACCGAGTGCCGGCTCGCGCGGCTTGCGACCGAGATGCTGCGGGACATCGACATGGACACGGTCGACTTCGTCCCGAACTACGACGAGTCGCGTCGCGAGCCCTCCGTCCTGCCGTCGCGGTTCCCGAACCTGCTCGTCAACGGCTCCGCCGGCATCGCGGTCGGGATGGCGACGAACATGCCGCCGCACCGGCTCGGAGAGGTTACGGACGCGATCCTGGCACTCATCGAGAAGCCCGATGCGAACGTCGACGACCTGATGAAGCACGTGAAGGGACCGGACTTCCCGACGGGCGCGATGATCGCCGGGCGGGCCGGGATCCGCGACGCGTATCGGACCGGTCGCGGTCGCATCGTCATGCGCGCGCGCGCACACGTCGAGGAGCTCCGCGGCGGGCGCAACGCGATCATCGTCACCGAGCTCCCCTACGGCGTGAAGAAGGGCGGCGACTCCGGTGTCATCAAGAAGATCGCCGACCTCGTCAACGACAAGGTGCTGACCGAGATCTCCGACGTGAAGGATCACTCCGACCGCTCGGGCATGCGGATCCAGGTCGACCTCAAGCGCGAGGCGATCCCGCAGGTCGTCCTCAACAAGCTCTTCAAGCACACGCAGCTGCAGACGACCTTCGGCTACAACGCCGTCGCCCTCGTCGACGGCGTGCCCCGCACGCTCTCCCTCCTCGAGCTCGTCCGGCACTACCTCGACTACCAGCGGGAGGTCGTCACCCGGCGCTCGAAGTACGAGCTGCGTCGCGCGCTCGACCGTGCGCACATCCTCGAGGGGTACCTGATCGCGCTCGACAACCTCGACGAGGTGATCGCGCTGATCCGCGCCGCCGACGACACCGACAGCGCGCGCGCGGCCCTGATGGAGCGCTTCGAGCTCTCCGAGATCCAGGCGCAGGCGATCCTCGACCTCCGCCTCCGCGCGCTCACCGGGCTCGAGCGCAAGCGAGTCGAGGACGAGCACGCCGATCTCCAGGAGCGGATCGCGGAGCTGCGGTCGCTGCTCGGCGACCCGGCGCTCGTCGACGGCGTCGTCCGCGAGGAGCTCCTCGAGCTGAAGGAGATCTACGGCAAGACGGACGAGCGCCGGACCGAGATCGTCGCCGGCGAGGGCGAGCTCGAGCTCGAGGACATGATCGCCGAGGAGGACATGGTCATCGCGATCACCAAGTCCGGCTACATCAAGCGGCTACCGGTGACGAGCTACCGCGAGCAGCGGCGCGGAGGCATCGGCGTGATGGGCATGGAGCTGAAGGAGGACGACTACATCGAGCACCTGTTCGTCGCCTCCACGCACGACTACATCCTCTTCTTCACGACCGTCGGCAAGGTCTACCGGCTGAAGGTGCACGAGCTGCCGCTCGGCTCGCGGCAGTCGAAGGGCCGCGCGATCGTGAACCTCCTCCCGTTCCGCCAGGACGAGTACGTGCGGGCCGTCATCGCGACGCGGGACTTCGAGGAGGCGAAGTACCTCCTCTTCGCCACGAAGAAGGGCATGGTCAAGAAGACGGAGTTCGCCGCGTACAACACGCCGCTCAAGGCGGACGGGATCATCGCCATCGGCATGCGCGAGGACGACGAGCTCGTGGGCGTGCGGCTGTCCCACGGTCTGGACGACGTGCTCATGGTCTCGCGCGGTGGTCAGGCGATCCGCTTTCGCCAGCAGGACGTCCGGGCGATGGGCCGCCCGGCCTCGGGCGTCCAGGGCATGCGCCTGCGCGCCGACGACGAGGTCATCGAGGTCGACATCGCGAAGGACGACGCCGACCTGCTCGTCGTGACCGAGAACGGCTGGGGGAAGCGAACGCGGGTCTCCGAGTACCCGGTGAAGGGCCGCGGCGGCCTCGGCGTGCAGACGGCCAAGCTCGTCGAGGCGAAGGGCAAGCTCGCGGGCGCGCGGATCGTCCGCGACGGCTACGCGGTGATGCTCATCTCGGACGGCGGCACGGTGATCCGCATGTCCGTCGACGACGTCAAGCGCTCCGGCCGAGCGACGCAGGGGGTCATCGTCATGCGGCTCCGCGAGGGCGAGCGGGTGTCGACGCTCGCGCCCGTCGTCGGCTCGGACGAGGAGGACCCGGTCGGCGAAAGCCCCGTTGCGGGAGGCGTCGCCGAGCTGGAGCAGCCCGTGGTCGAGAACGGGTCGTCCGAGCCCGAGGCCTAGGCCGAGCCCTCCCCTCCCGCCACGTTGGAGAGCACGGTGAGGAGGTCGATCGGGATCGGGAAGACGACGGTCGAGTTGTTCGAGGCGCCGATCTCGAGCAGCGTCTGCAGGTAGCGGAGCTGGACCGTGATCGGCTGCTGCGCCATGACCGCCGCCGCGTCCTTGAGCCGTTCCGAGGCCTGGAACTCGCCCTCGGCGGAGATGACCTTCGCCCGCCGCTCGCGCTCCGCCTCGGCCTGACGCGCCATCGCGCGCTGCATCGTCGACGGGATCTCGACGTCCTTGACCTCGACCACGGAGACCTTGATCCCCCAGGGCGAGGTCGCCTCGTCGATGATGTTCTGGAGGATCGAGTTGATCTTGTCGCGCTCCGAGAGGAGCTCGTCGAGGACGTGCTGGCCGAGCACCGAGCGGAGGGTCGTCTGCGCGATCTGCGAGGTCGCGACCATGTAGTTCTCGACCTGCGTGATCGCGTTGTTCGGCTCGACGATGCGGAAGTAGGCGACGGCGTTCACCCGGACCGGGACGTTGTCCTTCGTGATGACCTCCTGCGGCGGGACGTTGAGCGTCACCGTGCGCAGGTCGACCTTGACCATGCGATCGACGATCGGGATGAGCAGGAACAGGCCAGGGCCCTTCGGCTCTGGGAGCAAACGCCCGAGGCGGAAGATCACGCCCCGCTCGTACTCGCGGGCGATCTTGACCGCCGCGAACAGGAACAGCACGAGGATGACGACGACGGCTGCGAGGACGATCAGGCCGACTTCCATCAGGACGACTCCTCCCGGCTCGGTGACGACACGGATCCTACGAGCAGTCGCAGGTCGTCCTCGACCCGCTCGACCCGGACGCGCTCGCCCGCGACGAGCGGGGAGCCGTCTGCGGCATGTGCGCGCCAGAGCTCGCCGTTCACGGAGACGAGGCCGTCCCTGCGCACGATCGCGTCTCCGCCGACGAGCCCCTGCGCGCCGACAGCAGCGGGCCTCCGCGCGACGCGCACGACCCGGGTGAGGGCGAAGCCGAGGAGCACGGCGAGGGTCAGGGCGATGCCGAGCGCGACCGGCAGCGAGACCTGGTACGCGTCGCCTGCGGGGTCGAAGAGCATGAGCGCTCCGAGGACGAACGTCACGCCGCCGGCGACGGTGAGCGCGCCGTGCGTGGGGACGAACGCCTCGGCGACGAAGAAGGCCGCGGCGAGGATCATGAGCAGTAGTCCTGCGATCGAGACCGGGAGGACCTGGAGCCCGTAGAGGCCGAGGATCAGTGAGATCACCCCGACCGTCCCCGGGAGGATCAGGCCCGGGTTCCAGAGCTCGACGACGATTCCGATCAGCCCGATCGAGAGCATGAGCGCGATCAGGTTGGGGTCGACGAGGAGGTCGCGCGCGCGCTGCCAGAAGCTCATCTCGACGTCCTCGATCTCTGCCCCCGCCGTCTGCAGGACGAGACCCTTCGGCACGGTCTTCGTCCCGTCGACCTCGTCGAGGAGGGCGGGAAGCGTCGGCGAGACGACCTCGACGAGCCCGATCGCTTGCGCCTCTCGTGCGCCGTAGTTCGCGGCCTGCGTGACCATCCGGCGTGCTGCCGGCACGTTCCGGTCGTGCTCTCGCGCGAGCTCGCCCACGTAGGCCGCGGCGTCGTTGATCACCTTCCGCCGGAGGTCCTTTGAGATGTCCTCGCCTCCGAGCGAGATCGGCGTCGAGGAGCCGATGTTCGTCTGGGGCGCCATCGCCGCGACGTCGGCCGCCATCGTGATGACCGCTCCCGCGGAGTCCGCGCTCGACCCCGGCGGCGAGACGTACACGATCACCGGCACCTCCGCGGCGAGAAAGCGCTTCACGATCCCGCGCATCGAGGACGCGAGCCCACCGGGCGTGTCGAGGACGAGGACGACCGCCGCGAAGCCCTCGTCCTCCGCCCGGTCGAGCGCACCGTCGACGTACTCCTGGGTGACCGGGTTGATGTCGTTGTCCAGGTGAACAGCGAGCACCCGCGGCCGCCCGTCCTGTCCCGCGGCCGTCGCCGGCACGAGGAGCACGAGCGCGGCGATCGCGACGAGAAGTCCCCGCAAAGAGCGGATCCGCACCGGTGTAAGGATTCTATCAGCGGAGGGTTTTCCACCCTTGCCCGCGAAGGCCGCCCCGGCCACCCTGACACGACCTCCGCCATGCGCCAAGCCCCTCTCGTCTCCGCCGCCGCGCTCGTCGCGGCCCTGCTCGCCCCGCAGGCGCTGGCGGCGCCCGGCCTGACCGCGGTCGAGCTGGCGCCCGGGAGCGGGGCTCGCGCCGTCGAGAGTCGCACGACCGCGGGCCGCTTCTCGCTCGTCGGGGTCCACTGGCGTGGAACCGGGAGCGTCCAGCTCCGGACGCGCTCGCTCCAGGGGCGGTGGAGCCCGTGGCGCGCCGCGGACCCGGAGGCCGGCGACGGGCCGGATGCCGGTTCGAGGGAGGCAGCACGCCGTCGCGGCTGGCGGATCGGGAGCCCCTGGTGGGTCGGGCCGTCCGACCGCCTCGAGACGCGTACGACCGGCCGCGTCTCGCGTGTCCGCGCCTACCTCGTGTGGAGCCCCGAGCTCGGCGTGCCGTACCGGTCGCCGGCGGCGACCATGGCGCCCCCGATCGTGCCGAGGCTCGCCTGGGGCGCGAGCGAGTCGATCCGGCGCGGTCCGCCGACCTATGCGCCGGAGGTCCGGTTCGCGGTCGTGCACCACACCGCCGGGCGGAACGACTACACGCGGGCCCAGGCTGCCGCCGTCGTCAAGGCGATCCAGCTCTACCACGTGCAGGGGAACGGCTGGAACGACATCGGCTACAACTTCCTCGTCGACCGCTTCGGGACGATCTACGAGGGTCGCTACGGCGGGATCGATCGGAACGTGGTCGGGGCGCACGCTCTCGGCTTCAACACCGGCTCGGTCGGGATCGCGCTGCTCGGGACCTACGGCAGTGTCCCCCCGCCGAAGGCTGCCCAGGACGCGCTCGCGCGACTGCTCGCCTGGAGGCTCGACCTCGCGCACGTCGATCCTACCTCGATCTCGACCGTGATCTCCGGGGGGAGCGAGCGGTACGCGAGAGGCATCCCCGTGCTCCTGCGCTCGGTCTCGGGCCACCGGGACACGGGCTTCACCGAGTGCCCCGGAGACGCGCTGTACGCGCGGCTCGGCGCGCTCGCGGCCTCGGCGAACGCGATCGGCCTACCGAAGCTGTACGAGCCGCGGGCGGAGACGAGCGGACGCGTGACCCGGTTCCGGGGGAGGCTCTCGTCCTCGCTGCCGTGGATGGTGGCGGTCACGGACGCCGACGGCGCGGAGGTGGCGCGCGGCACCGGGACAGCGGCCTCGATCGACTGGAGCTGGAACGCGGCCTCGATGACTCCAGGCCGGTACGCGTGGACGATGAGCGCGGGCGCGGCCCGTCCCGCGACCGGCTCGCTCCGGGTCGGAGGCGCCGAGGCGCCCGCGATCGTCGAGGTCACGGCCGAGCCCGAGGCGATCACGCCGAACGGCGACGGCCAGGCGGACACGTCCACCCTCTCGTACCGGCTCACGGTTCCGATGAACCTGACCGTCACGGTGACGGACGCGATCGGCGGCGTCCTCGCCACCCTGATCGACCGCGTGTGGACGCAGCCCGGCACGCACTCGACCGTCGTGGACGGCGCCGGGCTCCCCGACGGGAGTTACAGCGTCGTTCTCGCCGGGAGGACGGCGGCGGGCGCCGAGCTCCGGCGGTCGGTCCCACTCACGGTGAGCCGCACGCTCGGCCTCGTGACCGTCTCGCCGCCGGTCTTCTCGCCGAACGGTGACGGGCGTCGCGACGTGCTGCGGCTCGCGTTCTCGCTGACCGTCGCCGCCGACGTCCGCGTGCGGATCCTGCGCGACGGCCGCTGGGTCGCGACGCCGCTCTCATCGAGCCTCCTTCCCGGCGTCCAGCGACTGACCTGGGACGGCATGCGGGCGAACGGGCCGGTTCGGGACGGCGCCTACTCCGCGGTCGTCGAGGCCGAGGACGAGGTCTCGACGACGTCGTTCGCGGTCCCGTTCGTATCGGACACGACCACTCCACGGGTCGAGTTCCTGCCCGGCCTGCCACTCCGGGTCCGCATCAGCGAGCCTGCTGCGCTGACCGTGCACGTGAACGGGTCGACCGTGCGTCAGACGGTGTCGAAGGCGGGTGTGGTTCGCGTCCGCTGGCGCGGCACCGTCACGCGTGCGCAGGCCGTTGCCTGGGACGAGGCGGGCAACCGCGGCGGCGCGGTCTTCCGGGCTCGGTCGCCAAGGAAGGCCGGGTCGCGCGAGTAGACTCGCGCCGTGCAGCAGACGCTTCCCGCGGTCCCGTTCGGGCAGGACGTGATCGAGTCGATCCTGCCGCACCGCGCGCCGTTCCTGCTCATCGACGAGGTCACGGAGCTCGAGCCCGGGCGCCGCGTCGCCGCGCGGCGCGAGGTGCGCTCCGACGACTGGTGGGTTCCCGGCCACTTCCCGGAGCGCGCCGTGATGCCAGGGGTGCTCATCGTGGAGGCGATGGCGCAGACCGGGGCCGTGGCCGTGCTCGTCGAGGAGGAGAACCGGGGCAGGATCGCCTTCTTCGCCGGCATCGACGACTGCCGCTTCAAGCGCGTCGTCGAGCCCGGGGACACGCTGTCGCTCGTGTGTGAGATCGATGCGGTCCGGGGGCCGATCGGCCGGGGGCGGGCGACCGCCCACGTCGGCGACGAGCTCGCTGCCCGAGGCACGCTGACCTTCGCGGTGGAGCGATGATCGGGGCGGTCGCCGGCACGCGGATCGGCATCACGGGCCTCGGCACGCACGTCCCGGAGCGGATCCTGACCAACCAGGAGCTGGCGCAGATCGTGGACACCTCGGACGAGTGGATCGTCGAGCGGACCGGGATCCGCGAGCGCCGCATCGCCGCCCAGGACGAGGCCCTGACCGACATCGCGTTGCCGGCCGCTCGCGCCGCTCTCGAGGAGGCGGGCGTGGAGGCAGCCGACGTCGATCTCCTCGTGTGCGCGACCGTGACGCCGGACATGATGTTCCCGACGTCCTCGGCGCTGCTCGCCGCCGAGCTCGGGATGCCCAGAGCGGCGGCCTACGATCTCCTCGCCGGCTGTACGGGGTTCGTCTACGCGCTGGCGCAGGCGTACGCGATGCTGTCGGCCGGGCTGGCCGAGCGCGCGCTCGTCGTGGGCGGCGACGTGCTCTCCAAGATCCTCGACTGGCAGGACCGCTCGACACTCGTCCTCTTCGGCGACGGTGCGGGCGCGGTCGTGCTCGAGGCGGTCGACCACGGCGGGTTCCTCGGCTTCGAGCTCGGCGCCGACGGCGGGGGCGGCGAGAACCTCTGGCTTCCAGGCTCGGGCTCGCGGCACTTCGAGGACCCCGACGCGTTCGTGAAGATGAACGGCCGCGAGGTCTTCAAGTTCGCGACGCGGATCATGGTCTACTCGGCCGAGCAGATCCTGGCGGAGTGCGGCAAGACCGTCGAGGATGTCGACGTGTACATCCCGCACCAGGCGAACAAGCGGATCATCGACTACGCGGCCGGTAAGCTCGGCATCCCCCCGGAGAAGACCGTCGTGAACGTCGACCGCTACGGCAACACATCGTCGGGCTCCATCCCGCTCGCGCTCGTCGACGCGCGGGTCGAAGGGCGCCTGCGCGACGGGGCGCTGATCCTCATGACCGGGATGGGCGCGGGCCTCACCTGGGGCTCCGCGCTCATCGAATGGACGAACGGGAGTCCCTCGTGAGCAAAGGAGCGAGCCGATGAGCAAGATCGCGTTCTGCTTCCCCGGCCAGGGGTCCCTCGAGATGGGGATGGGACGGGACATCGCGGAGGCCTTCCCGGCCGCGCGCGAGGTCTACCGCCTGGGCTCGGAAGCCTCGGGCCTCGACCTCGAGCGGCTCTGCTTCGAGACCCCGCTCGAGGAGCTCGTCGAGACCGAGGTCCAGCAGCCGGCGCTCGTCGCCACGAGCCTGGCCATCCTCGCGGCCATGCGCGAGCGCGGCCTCGAGGCGGACGTCGTGGTCGGACACTCGGTCGGGGAGTTCGCCGCGCTCTCGGCCGCGGGGGTGCTCGCTCCGGCCGAGGCGATCGGCCTCGTGCGCGAGCGCGGCCTGGCGATGGCCGAGGCGGCGCGCCAGCGTCCTGGCGCCATGGCGGCGATCCTCGGCCTCGCCGACGAGGAAGTCGAGAAGCTCTGTCGGAGGATCGTGGGCGTGTGGCCCGCGAACTACAACTGCCCGGGGCAGATCGTCGTCTCGGGCGAGCTCGACGCCGTTGAGGAGTGCTGCGCCGAGGCGGAGAGCCTCGGCGCCCGACGAGCCGTCCGCCTCAAGGTCTCGGGCGCCTTCCACAGCCCGCTCGTCGCCCGCGCCGCCGACCGGCTGCGTCCTGCGCTCGACCGCGTCCGCTTCGCCGAGCCGCTGGCGCCGTTCATGTCCACCGTGACGGCGAAGGTGGAGCCCGCGCAGAAGCTCGCCGCGCTGCTCGTCGACCAGCTCACCGCCCCCGTGCGCTTCACGCAGGCGGCGACCGAGCTGATCAGGAGCGGCGCGACGACGTTCGTCGAGGTCGGTCCGGGGAACGTGCTCTCCGGGCTCGTGAAGCGGATCGACCGCGGCGTCAAGACGATCTCCGTGAACGGGATCGAGAGCCTCGAGCGCGCTCAGGAAGCGCTCGCCAGGTGACGACGGGCCAGTTCGCCTCCCTCGAGGGCAAGACCGCGCTCGTCACCGGCGCCTCACGCGGGATCGGCAAGGCGATCGCGGAGGAGCTCGCGCGCGCGGGCGCCTCGGTCGTCGTCTCCTACCGCGCGGGCGCCGACGAGGCCGCGGCGCTCGCCCAGGAGATCGGCGCGCGCGCCGTCCAGGCCGACGTCTCCGACGCGGAGTCGGCGAGGGCGCTCGTCGAAGAGGCGGGAGACCTCGACGTGCTCGTCAACAACGCCGGGGTGACGCGGGACGGGCTGCTCGTGCGCATGTCCGACGAGGACTGGCAGACCGTCATCGACACGAATCTCACCTCCTGCTTCTACACGTGCCGGGCCGCCGTCCGGGGGATGATGAAGAGGCGCTCGGGCTCGATCGTCAACATCTCCTCGATCGTCGGCCTGCACGGGAACTGGGGACAGACGAACTACGCGGCCTCGAAGGCCGGGATCATCGGCTTCACGAAGGCGCTCGCCCGCGAGCTCGGCAGCCGCAACGTGCGTGCGAACGTCGTCGTCCCCGGCTACGTGACGTCCCGGCTGACGGAGGTCCTGCCCGAGGACGCGACCGCCGCGATGCTCGAGAACACCCCGCTCGGCCGGCTCGGAGACCCCGAGGACGTGGCCGGAGCGGTACGGTTCCTGTCCTCCGACGACGCGGCGTTCGTGACCGGCGCCGTGCTTCTCGTCGACGGCGGGCTGGGGATGTGAGCGACATGAGCGACGTGACACGGAACGGCAGGCGGCGGGTGGTCGTCAGCGGCATCGGGATGGTGACGCCGCTCGGCAACGACCCCGACACGACCTGGGACAACCTCCTGGCCGGCGAGTCCGGTGCCGGGCCGATCACGCAGTTCGACGCGAGCGAGTATCCCGTGACGTTCGCCTGCGAGCTGAAGGACTTCGACCCGACGCGGTGGATCGAGCGGAAGCAGGCGCGGCGCATGGACCGCTTCTCGCAGATGGCGCTGTCCGCGGCGCGCATGGCCGAGGCCGACAGCGGCCTCTCGATCGAGGCCGAGCCGGACCGGGTCGGCGCCGCGGTCGCGACCGGGATCGGCGGCCTCGGCGCGTTCGAGAACTGCTTCGAGATCTTGCTCGACCGCGGGCCCGATCGCGTAGGGCCGTTCGCGATCGTCCAGATCATCCCGAACATGGCCGCGGCCTGGGTGTCGATGGAGCTCGGCACGCAGGGACCGCTCGCGGCAGAGTCCACCGCCTGTGCCGCTTCGAACATGGCGATCGGGGACGGGCTCGACGCGATCCGACTCGGCCGCGCGGACGCGATGCTGTGCGGCGGGACCGAGGCGCCGGTCACGCGCGTCGGTGTCGCCGGCTTCAGCGCGATGCGCGCGCTCTCCCAGCGGAACGACGACCCGAAGGGTGGTTCGCGCCCGTTCGACGCCGGCCGCGACGGGTTCGTGATGGGCGAGGCGGGCGCGATGCTCGTGCTCGAGGAGCTGGAGCACGCACGCGCGCGCAGCGCGAAGATCTACGCGGAGGTGCTCGGCTACGGCGTCTCCTCGGACGCGAAGCACGTGACCGAGCCCGACCCGTCCGGGGCGAACCCGGCGCGCGCGATGAAGATGGCGTTCGCGGACGCGGGGATCTCGCCCGACCAGGTGGGCTACGTCAACGCGCACGGCACGTCGACGCCGCTCGGCGATCCTGCGGAGACGCGTGTCCTGAAGCTCGCGCTCGGCGAGGAGAAGGCACACGCGACGCCGGTCTCCTCGACCAAGGGGGCAACCGGCCACTGCCTCGGCGCGGCCGGCGCAGTGGAGGCGATCTTCACCATCCTCGCGCTCCAGCGCGGCGTCCTCCCGCCCACGATCAACTACGAGCAGCCCGATCCCGAGTGCGACCTCGACTACGTCCCGAACGAGCCCCGCCCGCAGCAGGTCGAGATCGGCGTCTCGAACTCGTTCGGCTTCGGGGGCCACAACGCCTGCGTCGTGTTCCGCCGCTGGAACGGCGACTCGGCGTAAGCGCCTAGTCGACGCTCGGCGAGCGGCGCTCGAGCAGGATCGTGTCCCGCCAGGCGCCGTCCCGGCGGGCGATCCTCTCCCGACGCCCGACGACACGGAACCCGAGCCGTTCGTGGAGGGCCAGGCTGGCGGCGTTCTCGGGAAAGACGCTCGTCTGGATCGTCCAGAGCCCGGCGGCGTCCGCCGTCGCCACGAGAGCCTCAACGAGCAGGCGCCCGATCCCCCGGCCGCGATGCTCCCGGTCGACGTAGACCGAGTGCTCGACGACGCCGGCGTAGCACTCCCGACCCGAGGTCGGCGAGAGCGCCGCCCAGCCGACGACGCGGCCGTGCTCGACGGCCACGAGGCGATGCCCGGCGAGCCTGCCGGCGTCGAACTCGGCCCACGAGGGCGTCTCCGTCTCGAACGTCGCGTCGCCGGTCGCGATGCCGTCGGCGTAGATCGCCTCGACCGCGGGCCAGTCCTGTGCCCTGAGCTCCCGGATCTCCACCCTGGCGAGACAGACTAGGCTTGACTCGTGGCCGAGCGCTGGGCGACCTTCGACTGCTACGGCACGCTCGTGGACTGGAACGGCGGCATCCACGCCGAGCTGGAGAGCCTCTTCGGCGTCGAGCACGCCGACCGGCTGCTCGCCCGCTACCACGAGCTCGAGCCCGAGATCCAGGCGGCCTGCCCCGGCTCGTCCTACCGCGAGGTGCTGACCATCGCCCTGGAGCGGCTCGCGGACGAGGCCGGGCTGACCGTGCCCGAGGGCGAGACGAGCGCGCTCGCACGCTCACTCCCCTCGTGGCCGGTGTTCGACGACGTGCGCCCGGCGCTGAGCGAGGCGCGGGAGCGCGGGTGGCGCCTCGCGATCCTGTCCAACACGGACAGGGACCTGATCGACGCCTCGATCGGCGCCATCGGCGTCCCCTTCGGCGCAGCCATCGTCGCGGGCGACATCGGCTCCTACAAGCCCGCTCCGCGTCACTGGGAGGTCTTCCGGGAGCACACGCGCTCCGACCCCGCGAGCCACGTGCACGTCGCGCAGAGCCTGTACCACGACATCGGGACGGCGACCGCGCTCGGCCTCCCGACGATCTGGGTCAACCGGCTCGGCGAGGCGGACGACCCGCGGCCCTCGCGGACGCTCCCGTCGCTGGCGGGGCTCGCGGACGCGCTCGACGAGCTCGTTCCCGGGGCGCGCTGACGTCCACGCTCCGGGCACGCTGCCCCGACTGCCGCACCTTCACGGCGGTGGCGCTCGACTCCCGCTACGAGTGCCATCGCTGCGGGCGGTCCTTCGCGGCCGGTCTCGTGCGCGTGCCCCGGGCATGGGGCGACGGCGGCGAGCCGATGGCCGAGGCCGCCTATCTCGGGCTTCCGTACCCGGACACGGGGGCGGTCGAGCGGGACACGCTGGACGACCAGAGCGCTGCCCTCGCGGCCGCGCTTCCCGAGCGGCCGCTCGTTCTCGGAGGCTGCTGCTGCGCGCACGTCGGTGCCGTGCGCGGGCTCGCGGCGAGAGGGCATCGGCTCGGCCTGATCTGGCTCGATGCGCACGGCGATCTCAACACCCCGGAGACGTCCCCGAGCGGGAACCTCTGGGGGATGCCGCTGCGCATGCTCCTCGACGAGGGCGCCGTCGCCCCCGAGGACGTTGCTCTGGTCGGCGCACGCAACCTCGACCCCGGAGAGGTGGCGCATCTGGAGCGGACCGGGATCGACGGCGCTCTCGAGCGAGCGCTCGCGGGCGTGGACGCGGCGTATGTTGCCCTCGACCTCGACGTCCTCGACCCGGGTGAGGCCGCGATGTTCATGCCCGAGCCGAATGGCCCCGCCATCGCCGACCTGGAGATCCTTCTCGGGGAGACCGCGAGGGAGACGAGAGTCGCCGGCGTGGGCGTGACGGGGCTCCTGCCGGACGCCCGGAACGTCGCCGTCGTCACGCGACTCCTCGCGGCGGCAGGGCTGTGACCGTGAGCCTCTAGGATCCAGCCCATGTCAGCGGGGCAGGGTCGCGTCGACGTCGAGATCGAGAGCAAGCGCGCCGAGCACGCTCCGGCCGGCAAGAGCCACCCGAACACGTGCCCCGGGTGCGGCTCGCACTACCGCGACGACGAGCTCGCGGCGAGCCTGCGCGTGTGCCCGCAGTGCGGCCACCACTTCCCCGTCGGTGCCCGCGACCGCATTTCCCAGCTCGCCGACCAGGGCTCCTTCGCCGAGGAGGACGCCGAGCTCCGCTCGGCCGATCCGCTCGCGTTCTTCGATCTGCGTCCGTATCCCGAGCGGCTGGTGGAGGCCGAGATGGAGACCGGGCTCGGCGACGCGATCGTGTGCGGAGGCGCGGCGATCGAGGGCGAGGAGTGCCGCCTCGCCGTCATGGACTTCGCGTTCATGGGCGGTTCCATGGGGAGCGTGGTGGGCGAGAAGTTCGCCCGGGCCTGCGAGAGCGCGAGTGCAGGCGCCGTCCCCCTCGTCTCCGTCTCCGCCTCGGGTGGAGCGCGCATGCAGGAGGGGATCCTCGCGCTGATGCAGCTGCCGAAGACGATCTGCGCCATCGAGGAGCTGCACGAGTCGGGCGGCGCGCTCTTCTCCGTGCTGACGCACCCGACCACCGGCGGAGTCCTCGCGAGCTACGCGAGCCTCGGCGACGTCGTGCTCGCCGAGCCCGGCGCGCTGATGTCGTTCGCCGGGCCTCGCGTCGTCGCGCAGACGACGCGGGAGAAGCTCCCCGACGACTTCGGGCTCGCCGAGTCGAACTACCGCTTCGGCCATCTGGACGCGATCGTCCCGCGAGGCGAGCTCCGGCCGACGCTTTCCCGTCTGCTCCGCCTGTTCCGGAAGGCCGCGTAGTGCCGAGCGAGGCGGAGATCCGCCTGCGCGAGCGCTTGAGCAGGCTCGGCGGCATGAAGCTCCTGCGCGGGGCGAAGCTGAGCGGGGAGCTCGACCGCCTGCAGGATCAGCTCGACCGCCTCCGTGAGGAGCCGAGCGCCGAGGACATCTGGCGCTCGGTCGAGCTCGCCCGCCACCAGGACCGCCCGTACACCCTCGACTACGTGCAGCGGATCCTCGACGACTGGTTCGAGCTGCACGGCGACCGGGGGCGCGCCGACGATCCGGCGCTCGTGACCGGGATCGCGAAGCTCGACGGACGGACGATCATCCTCGTCGGCCACCAGAAGGGACGCGACCTGAAGGAGCGCACGAAGCGCAACTTCGGGATGGCGTACCCGGAGGGCTACCGGAAGGCGATGCGGGCGATGGCGCTGGCCGACCGGCACGGGTTCCCGCTCGTCACGATGGTGGACACGCCCGGCGCGTACCCGGGGGTGGCGGCGGAGCAGCACGGGCAGGGTGGCGCGATCGCACGCTCTCAGGCGGCGATGGCGAGGCTCTCCGTTCCGACCGTCGCCTGCGTGATCGGCGAGGGAGGCTCGGGCGGCGCGGTCGCGATCGCGGTCGCGGATCGCGTGCTGATGCAGGAGAACGCGATCTACTCCGTGATCTCGCCCGAAGGCTGCGCTGCGATCCTCTGGCGAGACGCGGGTGAGGCCCGCAAGGCGGCAGCCGCGTTCAAGCCCGATGCGGCGCACTGCCTCGAGCTGGGCGTCGTCGACGCGGTGGTGCCGGAGCCCGAGGGCGGCGCCCAGACGGACCCGGACGGCGCTGCGCTGATGCTTCGCGAGGGCATCCTCGCCGCGCTGGAGGGAATCGAGTCGCTCGATCCGGAACGGCGCCGGCGCGAGCGCCGCGCGAAGTACCGGGTCATGGGCATCCTGGCCACGACCTAGGTCTAGGTCCGGCTTTCCACAGGTTCCACAGGCTTATCCCCTGGCCGGAAACGCGGGCTGAGCAGGGAAAACGTCGAATCTGCGTGCAGTTGGTGAAGAAACCGTTGCGCTTCAGGCGACAATCCACAGGGACGTGGCTCTCGACGAGTATCGCCGCAAGCGGCGGCCGGGGAAGACGCCCGAGCCTTTCGGCCAGGGTGCCACGCCCGACGGCACGCTGCGCTTCGTCGTGCAGCGGCACGACGCCCGTCGCCTCCACTACGACTTCCGCCTCGAGCGGGGTGGCGCGCTCGCGAGCTGGGCGGTCCCGAAGGGGATCCCGCTCCGTCGCGGTGAGCGGCATCTCGCGGTGCACGTCGAGGACCATCCGCTCGAGTACGGCGACTTCGAGGGGACGATCCCCCCGGGGGAGTACGGGGCAGGGACGGTCGAGATCTGGGACCGCGGCACCTACGAGCTCCTCGAGGAGAAGCGCAACGGCGGGCTGACCGTACGCCTCCACGGCGAGCGCCTGGACGGGACGTGGACGCTCGTCCCGGCACGCCTCGACGGGGACGAGAAGAACTGGCTGCTCCTGCGCAAGGACGGCGCGGAGGCCGCAGCCGCGAGCTACGCGCCGATGCTCTCGACGTCCACCGTCTCGCTTCCGCGCGGCGACGACTGGGTCTACGAGCCGAAGTGGGACGGGTTCCGGGCGATCGTCACGGTCACGGCCGGCGAGGCGGTCCTCACGAGCCGCAACGGGAAGGACCTGACCGACCGCTTCCGGGAGGCCGCGCGGGCAGTCGAGCGCGGGCTGCGCGCGCCCGACGCCGTCCTCGACGGCGAGATCTGCGCCCTGGACGAGCAGGGTCGCTCGCGCTTCTCGCACCTCCAGGAGGGGAGCGGGACTCTCGTCCTCGTCCTCTTCGACCTGCTCGAGCTGGACTCCGAGCCACTCCTCCGCCTTCCCCTCGAGGAGCGACGGTCGCGCCTCGAGCAGCTCGTCCAGCCCGGCGCGACCGGGATCGTGGTGTCGCCGCGCTTCGAGGACGGCGAGGCGCTGCTCCAGGCCGCCCGGGACCAGGGGCTCGAGGGCGTCGTGGCCAAGCACGTCGGCTCGCCGTACCAACCCGGCCGTCGCAGCACGGACTGGCGCAAGGTGAAGGTGCGGCAGGGCCAGGAGGTCGTGATCGCCGGGTACACGAAGGGCCAGGGCCGCCGCTCGGGGAGCTTCGGTGCGCTCGTCGTGGGCGTGCGCGAGGCCGGTGGCCTGCGCTGGGCCGGGAACGTCGGGACGGGGTTCAGCGAGCCCGAGATCGATCGGCTCCTGGGGCTCCTCCGGCCGCTCCGGCGCGAGACGTCGCCGTTCGACGAGGTTCCGAAGATGCCGCGCGTTCGACGAGGCGACATCGTTTGGGTCGAGCCGCAGCTCGTGGCGCAGGTGGAGTTCGTCGAGTGGACGCACGAGGGTCGCCTGCGGGCGCCGGTGTACATGGGCCTCCGTGACGACAAGCCCGCCTCCGAGGTGCGCAAGGAGCGCGCACCGCTGCCGCCGGTGCTCCGGAAGGGACGCCGCGAGCTGCGCCTGAGCAACCTCGCCAAGCCCTTCTGGCCCGAGGAGGGGATCACCAAGGGCGATCTCGTCTCCTACTACCGCGACGTCGCGGAAGTCCTCGTGCCGCACCTGAAGGGGCGGCCGTTCACGA
>Ga0207428_10001047_pt1 | contig 30430 bp, 28 predicted proteins | sample RhiMethybrSRZTD1_FD_187600 | JGI IMG/M metagenome (GOLD analysis project Ga0207428, IMG submission 187600) | Populus rhizosphere microbial communities from Tennessee, USA - Rhizosphere MetaG P. TD hybrid SRZTD1 (SPAdes) (version 3) | ecosystem: Host-associated > Plants > Roots > Rhizosphere >...
ATGCACTCGGTGCACAGGAAGTGGCGCGCCCCTGCGGACGGCTATGTCGTCTTCCCCAGGTAGCGGCCGCCGGATTCCAACCTTTGCCGAGTGGCTAGCGCTCTCCGATGCGGAGCGCAGGAACGAAGCATCCCGCTGGAACGCGTACGCCGGCGAAGGACATGAGATCGTGGCGGAGGTCACCGAAGATTTCCGTGTGAAGTACGGGACCATCCCGGGCGTGGACGTCACGGGCCTCGGCATCTACCACGGCGGCGATTGGGTGATCGGTGTCACTCACCCGTTCGTCTTCGATCGGCGGCTCCTGCCGACAAGCCACCTGGGTATCGGCGTGCGCACCTTGATTGGAGGCGAGCTGCCACCCGAGTTTCAGGACGGCCAGAGGCGCTACCCCTACGTGTGGGCACCGCCTCACTACGAGCAGTTCGTCGACCGCTGCGCCGGGGAGATTCGCAGGCAGCTGGGCCGGCCAAACATGAGCCGGGACGAGATGCTGTCAGCCCTGATCGGCATGCCGTTCGAGCAATTCCGTGAGCTATGCCGACAATCGGTGCGAGAAGGGAGAATGGCCGCGTTCGAATAGCGGCCGGGGCGCAGGAGGCGAGGCATGGATCGACTCGTGGAGGAGCGTGACCTCGACGCCACCCGCTTCCGCTGCTGCGGGGACGAGGACCTGTACCCGTTCGGCTGTCCGGACTGTGATCGCTTGATGGTCTTCTGCTACGAGTGCGGGACGCTGTACGGCGACCTGACCGACCTGAGCACCCAAGACACCTCGATCAATCACTTCAACCCGGCGGCGCCGAAATTTCACTGTCCGGGTTGCCGCAAGCCGTTCGGATACTTCTTCATGCGGGACAGGCAGTACAGGGTGACGATGGCGCGTTGGGTCGGAGCCGGGTTCGGGCACCTGCTCGACGGCGGCGCTGGGACCTAGTCAGCTGCCGCTCGTGAATCTCGAGAGCGTCGACCAGCCGCCGTTACCAGAGCGCGAACCACCAGCCCGACGGATGCCACAGCGCCGCCTGCACCCGGATCGAGGCAAGCTGCAGCGCGCGATAGCTCTCGGGCGTCGGCTTCGCGCCGCCATCCCAGCTCGCGAGCAGATTCTCCACGCGCCGGCGATCGGCGGCCAGCGCGCGGCGCAGGAGCCACGGGACGCGCCCGTTCGCGTCGACCGCTGCGTAGAGTCTGATCAACGCGCGCGCGTCGGCCCGTGCGTCCGCGCAGAGGTCGCGCCAGCCGAGCTCGGTCTCGAGGTCCGCGGCGTGAACGGCCAGGCGCGCGACCCAGCGCGTGAGAGCACGGAGCCGATCGTAGTCCACGGTGTCGGGCGTATCGGCGGCCGTGTGATACGTCTCCGTCCGGCCGGTCGTCAGGAAGAGAAACGGCCGCCCGCCCTGCTCGCGCAAGCCGTGATAATCACTGCGCGCGAACCGAGAGCCCGGGCGGTACGGCATCGACTCGATCATCGGCAGGCTCAACGTGAACGGCTCCACGCGCGGCGCAGGGGCGAGGCCACGCACGAGCGCGACCAGGCTCGGGTCCGCTTCGGTGCCCAGGATGAACAGCGCATCGGCCAGCCCGGCGGATCGAATCTCCGTGGAGGCGCTCCCGCCCATGAGATCGAAGACGAACGCCAGGTCGAGCCGATCGATCGGCAGCGGCGAATTGCGCCAGAACCACGACGAGCCCATCCGCTCGGTGCGCACGTCCGGCGGCTCTTCGGCATCAGGAAAGAGCACCACGACGTGGCGTCGCAGCGCGGGCCGCGCTCGGCCGAGCGCGTGTCCGATCGCCAGGACCAGCGCGACCGAGCTCGCGTTGTCGTCGGCGCCGGCCTGAACCTTGCCGCCGATCACGCCCCGGTGATCGTGGTGCGCGACCAGCGCGATCCAGCGCGCATCACGCTCGGGCGCGTGATAGATCGCGCCGACGTTCACGGCGTATGGCTCGCGGTCGCGGCCGTCGGGATACGTGGGCTGCTCGAAGCCCTCGGGGAACAGCGGTGACAGGCCGGCGGCCTTCAGGCTCGCGATGATGTGCGCGCGGGCGCGCGCGTTGCCCTCGGCGCCTCGGAGACGACCCTGGAGCTCCGGCGCGGCGAGATACCGAACGTCGGGCTCGATGGTCGAGACGTCGACCGCCGCCGCCACGCTGTCCGCGTTCGACGAAACGCGCCGAGGCGCAGCTGACGTCGAGGAGCTGTCGACGAAGTGATAGGGCTGGAGCGGACTCATCGCGCACCCCGCGAGCGCGAAGCCGGCGACCGTCGCGACCGCCGCGATCGCTCTGAGCAGGCGCACCACGGCCGGCGGGGCCCCCAGCCCCGCGACGGCCCGCGGCGCGCACAACGCTAAACCGTCTGCAGAATCTCGGCCGATGCCATCTCGGGCGTCAGGATCTCGCGCCAGTCGGCGTCGCGCGGCACCACGCCCTCGGACGCGCGCAGCGGGTAGTAGGTCGGATTGATCCCGCGCGGCGTGCCGCCCTCGCGCACCGTTTTCACCGCGGCGAGCAGGAGGCGACGGGCCTGGATGATCGCCTTGTCGGCGGGCCCGAGGTGCTCCTTGCTGCGATCGACGATGCGTCCCATGCTCTCCTGGATCCCGCGATCCTGCGTGTTGATGCCGTCGATCCCGGTGAACGTCTCGGTCTTCTGCACCTGGCGATCCAGCAGGTAGTTGTTCTGGCGGTTCGCCTTCGAGCGGAACGTGGTCTGATCGACGTGGTCGGGACCGTTGCCCGAGCGCCGCTCGAGGCGGTCTTCTTCGTTCAGCGGCTCTTCGGTGGTGCTGTAGTGCCAGTTGTAGACCATGCAGCTGTGGTCGTCCATCGGCACCCAGATGTGGCCGGCCACCGCCGGGAAGCCCTTGTCCGTCAGGTACGGCCGGATCTGGTGGAACGGCATCACGAAGTGATAGGTCCGGATGTGGATCTCGCTCTCGCCCAGCGGCCGGATGCCGGAGTACTGATAACCCCAGTCGGTCAGATCGACGACCAGCTTCGGCGCCTTGCCGCGCACGAACGCGGTCGTGGGGTTGAGCCCGCCGCGCTTGGAAGTCGGCACGAGCAGCCGGTGCAGGATCGGCGCATGCGAGGTGTCGATGCCGCCCTCGAGCGCCTGCAGCCAGTTGCACTCCTCGATCACCTTCGACACGTGGCGGTGCGTCGGCGCCGCCTGGGTCCAGGCGAACTTCGGCACTGGCGGCCGCAGATCGGGCGGCCCCATGTACGCCCAGATGACGCCGCCCATCTCGACCGTCGGATACGCGGGCTGGCGAATCTTGTTCTTGAACGAGAGCTCGTCGGGCTCGTTCATCATGTCGACGCAGCGGCCGGTCACGTCGAACTTCCAGCCGTGGTAGACGCAGCGCAAGCCGCACTCCTCGTTGCGCCCGAAGAACAGCGACGCGCGCCGGTGCGGGCACAGCTCCTCGAGGAGCCCGACGCGGCCCTCGGTGTCCCGGAAGGCCACCAGATCCTCACCCAGGAGCTTCACCCGAACGGGCGGGCAGTCGGGCTCGGGCAGCTCCCACGCGAGCAGCGCCGGAATCCAGTAGCGCCGCAAGGTGTCGCCCATCGGGGTGCCGGGGCTGATGCGGGTGATGAGCTCGTTTTCTTCGTGGGTCAGCATGGTGTCCTCCCCGCTGAACGCGTCACGGTCGAGCGCGCTTCGAACCTGGGCGATTATACTGCGGTCCGTGCCGCGACCGCCTGAGGTCTCCGTATCGCTGGTCCGGATCGCCACCCGGGACGGCGTCCCGCTCGACGGCGTTTTCACCGAGCCCCGAGGCCGGCGCGGGACCGCGCTGATCTGGGTGCACGGTCTCGGCTCGGTGTTCTCGTCCGGCCAGCCGCTCACGCGCGAGCTCTCGACGCGCCTGAACGCCGCGGGGATCGCCTACTTCAAGCTCAACACGCGCGGTCACGACGTGGTCGCCCGGGCCGGCCGGCAGCTCGCGGGCGCCGCGTTCGAACGCTTCCGTCACTGCCTCGTCGATATCCGGACGATGGTCGACTTCGTCCGGCGGCGCGGCTACCGGCGAATCATCCTCGCCGGTCACTCCACCGGCGCCAACAAGGTGCTGTTCTACGCCGCACGCGCCAGAGATCGCCGCGTCGACGGCATCGTCCTGCTGGGCCCGGTCTCAGACCGAGCCGCCGAGCTCAAGCGCATCGGTCCGCGACAGCTCCGCCGCCGCATCGAAACAGCCGAGAAGCTCGCCCGCCGAGATCCCGACACGCTGATACCTCGCGACTGGGGATTCTGGACCGCCCAGCGATACCTAAGCCTCTACCGCGCCGGCGGCGAAGAAGACGTCTTCCAGTACTACCGCCCAAACGCCCGATGGACCGCATTGCGCTCCGTGCGACTGCCGCTCGCCGCGATTCTCGGCGCACGCGACGAGTATCTCGACCGTCCCGCATGGGACGTAATCGACGCCTTCCGCGCAAACGCCCTCCGCGTAGATTCGTTCACCGGCATAGTCGTCCCGCGAGCCAACCACGGCTTCCAGGGTCACGAGCGCGCGCTTGCCGATCTGCTAGTGCGCTGGATCGGTGAGACGCAGCGCTCGAGGTCCGACCGCCGGCGCCGATCGCCGGCTCGCCGCGGCCGCCAGCGCGCCAGGGGGTGAGCCTGGGTGCTTCCCGCGACCTGTGTAGGCACGGCCCGTTCAACTCCAGCGTAGAGGTTCGGCTCACGCAAGATACGCGCGCAGGTCGCGGGAAGCACCCCAGGCTCACCCCCTGGCGTCCCGACGCCGATCAAGCCAGGCTCTCGAGCCGGAAGCGGCGCTGACGCGACACCAGCGGCGTGTACAGATCGCCGCGCTCGGCGACGCGCGCCGGCACGTTGTCGATGCGGAAATCGTCGATGGCGAGCCCGCGCGTGACCTCCGACCACTCGACCGGCGTCGAGACCGCAGCCATCGGGTGCGGGCGCACCGAGTACACCGACGCCAAGGTGCGCCCCCACGCGTTCTGGTTGTAGTCGACGAGCACGCGCTCGGCCGGTCGCCGGGCCACCCGGTATTCCGCCGTCAGCAGCCGCGGATGCGCGCCCGCCAGCGAGAGCGAGATGGTCTTCGCGACCTCCCAAACGTCCTTCTGCGTCGGCCCGCGCACGATCGGCACGTACACGTGAATGCCGCGCGAGCCGGTAGTCTTGGGATAGCTCGGCATCTTCAACGAGTCGAGCGTCTCCTTCAGGATCAGCGCGGCTTCCCTCACCTGCGCGAACGTGGCGCCCTTCACCGGATCGAGGTCGAAGTGCAGATAGTCGGGCCGGTCGGTATCGTCACAGCGCGCGTACCACTGGTTCAGGTCGATGCACCCGAGGTTCACCACCCACAAGAGGGCCGGCACGTCCTGGATGACCGGAAAGTCGATCACGCTGCCCGACTCGTGCTCGATCGAGCACGTCTCGATCCAGTCGGGCCGGGGCGAAGGCGCGCGCTTCATGAAGAAGAAGTCGCCGGCGGCGCCGTTGGGATAGCGCTTCATCACCATGGCGCGATGCCGCAGGTGCGGCAGCAGCGCGGCCGACACGTCGACGTAGTACTGGAGGAGGTCGCCCTTCGTGATGCCGCGCTCCGGCCAGAACGGCTTGCGAAGATTCGTCAGATGGACGGTGCGGCTCCCGACACGCACGTCGACGGTGTCGACGTCGGTCGGGATGACCCGTTGCGCCGCTCGCCCGCCTGAGCTCGGCGCGCGTCCGCCCGCACGCGGCGAGGGCGGCGCGGTCTTGCGAGCGCGCGGCGCGCCGGCCGGGCTCATCGGACCGGCGGCGGCAGCTTGGGCGGGCGCGGTCCGCGCCGCACGACGTCGCCGACGCCGACGTACTCGAGCTCGGTCCCGGCCCGGGCGCAGCGCAGCAGAAGACCGCCGCGGCTCATGTCGCCGCGGCCGACGAAATCGGCGGGGAACCGCAGGCGCTGGCCGAACGCGGCCAGCAGCGGCTCGATGTACTTCGCAGTAGCGATGCTGCCGAGCAGTACCACCTCGCCGGTGGCGCCGATGCGCCGGGCGAGCCGGCGCGCGTCGCGGTCGAGCGGCTCCCGGTAGCGCGGATCGTCACCGGCGATATCGACGGTCGCGAACCGTTGCAGCCGGGCCAGATCGACGGGCTCGTCGGCCGGTCGCAGCCCGTCGGTCGGCGTGATCACGAGCACGTCCGGCGGCTGGGCGAACGCGCGCGCATAGGTAAGCTTGCCGCGAAAGTAGAGCCCGCTCAGGAACGAGAACACTTCGCCGAGCGGCGCGCCGTCGCGCGCCCGCACGCGCTGGGCGAGATCGAACGACGCGCGCTCGCTCATGACCAGCCGCGCGCGCAACCCTCCGCAGTGGGCGGGCGAGAGCAGGAAGATCCGGCTCACGCCCGGCCTGCCGGCGCCACCGACCGCGCGAACTCCTTGACGCTCCGCGTGTTCAGGACCTCGCCGCGTCGTACCCAGCCCCGCCGCGCCATCGCCACACCATAGCGGACGTTGGCGAGCTCGGCCATCGAGTGAGCGTCGGTCGACACGACGAAGGAGAGTCCGCGCCGGCGCGCGGCCTTGAGCCACTGGGGCGCCAGATCGAGGCGCCGCGGATCGCCATTGATCTCGACCGCCGCTCGGCTCGCCGCCGCGACGTCCAGCACCTCTTCCACCCGGCACTCGACCGGCGGCCGCGAGTGGATCAAGCGCCCGAGCGCGTGGCCCCAGATCTTGAAGCACGGCAGTCCCATCGTGCGCTTGAGGCGTTCGGTCATCTGGTTGGCGTCCATCTTGTGGCGGCGATGGATGCTCGCGATGACGACGTCGAGCTGCTCGAGGACCGCGTCCGGATAGTCGAGGCTGCCATCGGCGAGGATGTCCGACTCCGTGCCACGCAAGAGTCGCACCGACACACTCTCCTGCACACGCGCGATCTCTGCCCACTGGGCCTTCAGTCGATCGATAGTCAGGCCGCCCGCGTACGCCGCCGACGGCGAGTGATCGGTAATTGTCATGTACTCCATGCCGAGCGCGTCGGCCGCGCGCGCCATCTGCTCGATCGTGTGCTGGCCGTCGCTGTAGACGGTGTGGCAGTGCACGAGGCCTTTCAGATCGCCGGCGGTGACGAGGTCGTTGAACAGATCGCCGGCGATGGCCGCCTCGATCTCACCGTCGTCTTCACGAAGCTCGGGCGGAACGAAGGGCAGCCCCAGACGGCGGTAGATCTCTTCCTCGCTCTCGCCGGCGAGCGGCACGCCGCGCTCGCGGGCCAGGCGCTCGAGATGCTCGACGTGAGCCGCCGAGCCCGTCGCCCGAAGCAAGGCGACGGCAAACGCCGCGCGCGGCGCGACGTCGACTCGAACGGGAAGGCCGGTGGCCAGGCGCCCCTCGAAGCTCGCCGTCTCGCGCGAGGTCACCTCGGCCAGCGCCGGGGCCTGGAGCGCGTCCTTCATCGTGTCGGCCGGCCGGTCCGACGCGACGACCAGCGAGAGATCGCCGACTGATTCCACTGAGCGGCGAAGCTCGCCGGCCACCTCGGCGCCCGTGGCGCCGGAGGTCTTTGCGAGGAACGCGCGGATCGCATCGGCAACGGCCAGCGCCTCGGGCAGGAGCGCGCGCCGCGCCTCGGGCTCTCGCAGGCGGCGGATCTCGTCCAGGATCCGGCGCTCGGTCTTCTCGCCCATGCCCTTGAGCGTTCTGACGCGACCGGCCACGCACGCCGCCTCGAGGTCCTCGAGAGTGTTCACGCCGAGCGCGTCGTGGAGCCTGGCGATCTTGTCGAGCGAGAGGCGCGGGATGCGCGAGAGCTCGAGCACGAACGGCGGCACGCGCCGGCGCTGCTCCTCGAGCGTCCGCGAGTAGCCGGTCTCGTAGAGATCCGTGATCATCGCGGCGAGCGCCGACCCGATGCCCGGCAACGAGGTGAGGCGGCGGCCCCGCACGAGCTCGCCGAGATCGGCGTCCAGACGCTCGAGCACCTCGGCGCCGCGCAGATAGGCGCGCGCCTTGAATGGCTCCTGGCCGGAGGCGGACAGCAGCTCGGCCATCTCGCGCAGGGCGCGAGCGATCGTCAGACGATCGGCCGGTGATGTCTCGTCAGGCTCGAGCTTCATCGTTGGGGTCCCAGGGCTCGATGAGATCAGTATGCCAGGGCGCAAAAATGACCGCGTTGCGAGACCCCCGGCGTAGACTCAAACCCGTTGATCGAGTCTTCCGCGCGAGTATCTGCACGCAATGGAGGCAACCAACCCATGCGGACGACCACGCAGTTGCGGCGCCTGGTGACACGCCCCGAGATCGCATTTCTGACCGAAGCTCACGACGGGCTCTCCGCGCGCATCGGCGAGGAAGCCGGCTTCGAGGGCATCTGGGCGAGCGGGCTCACATTGTCCGCCTCCTTCGGCGTCCGCGACAACAACGAGCTCAGCTGGACCCAGGTCGTCGATCACGTCGCGTTCATGGCCGAGGCCGTGTCGGTGCCGGTGCTGCTCGACGGCGACACGGGCTACGGCAACTTCAACAACATGCGCCGCCTCGTTCGCAAGCTCGAGCAGGTCGGCGTCGCCGGCGTCGTGATCGAGGACAAGCTCTTCCCCAAGACCAACTCGTTCCTTCGCTCAGAGCTTCAGCCGCTCGCCGACATCGGCGAGTTCTGCGGCAAGATCAAAGCCGGCAAGGACAGCCAGCGCGATGCCGATTTCGTCCTGATCGCCCGCGTGGAAGCGCTGATCGCCGGCTGGGGCCTTCCGGAGGCGCTCAAGCGCGCGGAGGCGTATCACGCGGCGGGCGCCGACGCGATCCTGATCCACTCGCGCCAGACCAGCCCGGCAGAGATCTTTGCCTTCCTCGAGGAATGGGCGCATCGCTCGCCCGTGGTGCTGGTACCGACCACATACTGGCGCACCTCGACCGAGGACTTCCGGGCGCGACGGGTCAGCGTGGTGATCTGGGCGAACCATCTGCTGCGAGCCTCGATCGGCGCCATGCAGGAGACGGCGCGCCGTCTTCGCGCCGACGAATCGCTGCTGGCGGTGGAACCGCAAGTGGCCCCGCTCCACGAGGTCTTTCGCCTGCAGGGCGACGCCGAGCTGGCCGAGGCCGAGCGACGCTACCTGCCGGCGCGAGAATCGCTCTCGGCCATCGTGCTGGCCGCCGGACAGGGAGCCGACTTCGCCGGACTCACTGCGCGCGTGCCCAAAGCGATGCTGAGAGTCCAGGGCCGACCCATCCTGACCCGGCTCCTCGACGATTTTGCCGCGTTCGGGGCCCGCAACGCCGTCGTCGTACGCGGCCATCTGGCGGAGGCCGTCGATGTTCCGGGCGCGCGCTACGTGGACAATCCGGACTTCGCGTCGTCCGGCGAAGCCTATTCGCTGTCGCTGGCCGAGGACGACCTTCGCCCCGGGACGCTCGTCGCGTTCGGCGACATCGTGCTCAAGCGCCACATCATCCAGGCCCTGCTCGAGGAAGCGGGAGACGGGATCACGCTCGCCGTCGACAGCACGCTCGCCGGCACTCCCGATACGGACAGGATCTCCGCCGATCGGCCGGACACCGGCCGCTTCAGCTTCGACGAGATCCGTCTGCGCGCCATCGGCAATGCGGTCGGGCCCGCGAACGCCCACGGCGTCTGGATCGGGTTGATGCATCTCGGACGCGATGGTGCCGGATGGTTCGTGGAGGCGGTGCGCGCGGCGCGCGCTGACGGCAGCCTGCGCACCGCCGCGCTCAGAGATCTACTGGCCCGGGTCCTCGCGGCGGGCCACCCCGTGCGCGTGGTCTACGGTCGGGGTGGCTGGGTCAACGTCAACGACGTCGCGGGCCTGGTCGACGCGTCGAGCCTCTGAGGGCCGACGCGCCGACGCAGACTCGCGGAGAGTTTGTAAGCGCGATCAGACCGTCGCCGGCTGGAACTCCAGGGTGTTACCGTCCGGGTCGTTGCACAGCATCTGCACGCGGCCACCCGGCTGCGTGTTCTCGACGTACTTGATCCCCTCGCGCTCGAGCGTGGCCTTCATCGCCTCGTAGTCGGCCACCTCGAAGCACGTGTGACGGCCGAGCGGGCTGATCGGCGCGCCCGCGCCCGGCGGCTGCATCTGCGACTGGATGATGTGGATCTGGGGGAAGATGCCGGCCGTCCCGAGCCAGTACCCGCCCGAGGTGAATGCCGGCCGCGGCAGGACCTGGAATCCGAACACCCGGCAGTAGAAGTCCTTGGACCGCTCGGCGTCGGCGGTCGCGATGCCCTCGTGCTGGATCCGGACCACGTGCGTGCCCGTCACCGGTCGAACCGGCTCCCGTGAAGTCTCAACCGCCATCGTCGGCCTCCTTCGTGTAGGTAGTGCGCGCCGCAGGCCGTCGCGGGGCTGGGGCCCCGCCGGCCGAGGCGCGCCTATGAAACTGGGTGCGCTCGCGACGATTATACGTGGCCGGGCGCCGCGTTTGCGGTCCACCGATCCGGGGCGCATCATGGGCGGCGCGCGGGCCTCCACTCGATCGGCCCGGCGCAGGGAGACGATCCGCCATGACCGCACGGCCGAAGAACTACGACTGGCTCCAGCAGACCGTCGAGCCCGCGCTCGAGCCCGACCTGCCGATCTGCGACCCGCACCATCATCTCTGGGACCAGAACACGGCGCGCACGGCCTCGCGCTACCTGATCGACGAGATCGTGGCCGACGTCAGCGCCGGCCACAACATCGTGTCGACCGTGTTCATCGAGTGCGGCGCGATGTTCAAGAAGGACGGGCCGGAGGCGCTGCGCCCGGTCGGCGAGACCGAGTTCGTGAACGGCATCGCGGCGATGAGCGCGTCGGGACTCTACGGCAAGACGCGGATCGCCGCCGGGATCATCGGCACGGCCAACTTGCGCCTGGGCGATGCGGCCGGCGCGGTCCTCGACGCGCAGATCGCCGCGGGCGGCGGCCGCTTCCGCGGCATTCGCCTCGGCGCCGCGTGGGACCCGAACCCGTCGGTCCCGAGCCATCGCACCAATCCCGGACAGGGCCTGCTCCTGCGCGACGATTTCCGGGCGGGCTTCAAGCAGCTGGCACCACGCAAGCTCACGTTCGAGGCGTGGCTCTATCACCATCAGATCCCCGACGTCACCTCGCTGGCGCGCGCGTTTCCCGACACCACGATCATCCTCAACCACTTCGGCGGCCCGCTCGGCATCGGGCCCTACGCCGGCCGCGCCAAGGACATCTACGCCGAGTGGAAGAAGTCACTGGCCGAAGTGGCCACCTGCCCCAACGTCGTCGCCAAGCTCGGCGGCATCAACATGGAGATCAACGGCTTCGGCTGGCACGAGCGCTCGCGCCCGCCCGGGAGCCAGGAGCTCTGCGACGCCACGCGGCCCTACTACGAGTACACGATCGAGAAGTTCGGCGTCGACCGCTGCATGTTCGAGTCGAACTTTCCGGTCGACATGGTGACCTGCAGCTACACGGTGCTGTGGAACTCGTTCAAGCGCCTCACGGCGAATTACTCCGCCGCGGACAAAGCAAAGCTGTTCCACGACACGGCCGCGCGCGTCTACAGGCTCTGACCGGGATGTATCGATCACGGCGCGTTGACGCGAGGCTCTGCACGACCTAGGGTCGAGAGATGGCGCACATTCTCCAGCGCGTCAAGCTCTCGGCCGACAAGACCGCGACCGTACAAATGCTCGTCGACACCGGCGCGACGTTCTCGGTGATTCCCGAGGCGCTCGCCCGGGCTCTCGGCGTCAAGCGTCTCCGGCATTCGGTCGCGATCACGCTCGCCGACGGGCGGCGGGTGAAGCTCGATGTCGGGACCGCGATCTTCCGGATCGGAGAGCGTGAGGCGCCGGCCACCATCCTCGTCGGTGGCGTCGTCGAGCCGATTCTCGGGGTCGAGACGCTCGAAGCCCTGGGGCTGACGGTCGACGCTCGCCGGCGGCGCCTCGCGCCATCGCGAAGCTACGCGGTTCGCCTCGGCGGCTACCGTTAGCGTCGCCTCGCGCTCCCTCGCGCTGAGCCGCTACTTTAGCCGGAGGTCCTCGTACGGCGAGATGAACGGGTGGCCCGTGATGGTCGGAACCTCGGCCAGCTTGGGCCCGACGCCGATCAGCCCGGCCTGTTCGATGATCGGCGCGAACATCGCGCGCTCGTACATGAGCTGCTGGATCTTGTGCAGGAGCGCCTCCCGGCGCTTGGCGTCCATCTCGCCGGCCTGATCGCGGAAGAGCGAGTCGATCTCGGGATAGCCGCCATAGGAGCGGATCCCGCCGGAGATCACGAACGCCTCGATCCGCGTCGCCGCGTTGCCCGCGGCGCCGCTCCCGACTCGCACGAGATACTTGAACTGCTTTTCCTGGTCGGCCTTGTAGAAGCTCGCGCGCTCCATCGGGCGCAGGCGCGCGCGGATGCCGATCGCACCGAGCCCGTTCAGTACGGCCTCGGACTCGGGCGCGAACACGGCGTCCGTCGCCAGCTCGACCGCGTCGAAGCCTTTTGGATAACCCGCCTCGGCCAGGAGCTTCTTCGCGCGCGCGGGATCGTAGGTGTAGGGCGGAGGTGTCCAGTAGAACTCGAAGTCGCGCGGGATGATGCTCGGCGCCGGCCGGCCGTGGCCGAGATACTCGGCGTCGCTGAACGTCTTGCGGTCGATGCCGAGGTTGGCGGCCAGGCGCACGCGCTGATCGGCCCACGGCGACTTCGGATCCCACTGCTGGGTGAACACGAGCCACTGGCTGACGGTCGGCAGCACGACCTTCAGGGAGAGCCCTGGTGTGCGCCGCACGTCGTCGGCGTCCGGCCCGCGCAGCCCGTAGGCGATGTCGGTCTCACCGCGCTTGACCATCACGGCGCGCGTCGCCTCGTCCGGCACCGACTTGATGACGATGCGCTTCACCGAGGGCGTCTTGCGCCAGAATCCCTCGTAGGCCTCCAGGGTGAGCTCGACGCCGGGATTGAACGACACGAAGCGATAGGGCCCCGCACCGACCGGCGCCTTCTTGAAGCCGTCGTCGCCGACGCGCTCGAGGTATTTCTTCGGCACGATCCAGGCCGCACTCGTGGCCGGCGTACCGTAGAACGTCATGAAATCGGGCCACGGCTGCTTCATCCGGAAGCGGATGCGCAGCGGATCGACGATCTCGACCGCCGCCACGCGCGCTCTCAGGGTCGTGGCGCCGCCACCCTTGTAGCGGTCGAAGGAGAACTTCACGTCCTCGGCGGTCAGCGGATCGCCGTTGTGGAAGCGGACGTTCTTGCGCAGCACGAATTCGAACGTGAGCCCGTCCTTGGACATCGTCCACGACTCGGCCAGGCTCGGCGCCCAGGCGTTACCCGGCATCGGCTTCACGAGGGCGTCGTGGAGCGCGTACAGCGTGAGGAACGGCGTGATCACGCCCGGCGTCTCCGCCGGATCGAACCACGTCGGCGCGAGCGTGACGGTCGCGGCGAATGTCACCTGCCCGGCCGGCGCTTCCGAGCGGCCCGGAGGCGTATCCGGGCGCGCGGGAAGCTGCGCGAAGGCGGGGACCGTGAGGGCCAGGAGGAGCGCGACTGCCGGCGCCATTGACGAGCAGCGGGCCATACCATCCTCCTCGTCGAATCGCGAGGGACGCGCAGCGCCGACCCTCGCGCTCTGTGGCGCGGATTATACGCCGCGCGGCGCCGGCCCAGCGGGCTGATGCGGCTGCGCTACAAGCTCCTCAGGAACGCGACGAGGTCGTTCTTTTGGCCCTCGGTGAGGTTGAGCGTGAAACGCGTGTCGTAGAAGTCGACGACGTCACGCAGGCTGGCGGCCGAGCCGTTGTGGAAATACGGCGCGCGCCCGGCGAGCCCGCGCAAGATCGGGCCCTTGAAGCGCCCGACGTCCCTCCACAGACCGGTGATCAGCGCCCGGCCCGGATCGGTCACGATCTTGATCTCACCACTCGTCTTGTTGCGGAACGTGTAGACCGGCATGTCGCCGACCACGAGCCCGAACCGGTTGTGGACTCCGTCCCCGCCCTGGGCATGCGGGACCGGCGGCTCGGCAATGCCGATGTCGAGCGGCGCCGGCACGGAGTGATCGCCGGCGTGCGGGGTATCGTGGCACGTGGTGCAGGTGCCGACGATCGGGACGTTGAACTGGCCCGGCCCGCCGAAGTCGTCGTTGATCCCCGAGAGCGCGACGATCGGAATCGCCAGCGTGTTGAAAAGCTCCTGGCCACGAACGACCGCGGCGCGGGCGGCGTTGCGCCTGTCCGGCCGCAGGTGCGACCACGCGGCGTACTCCGTGAACACGATCGGACTGAAGTTCGGGTTGCTGCCCGTGCAGGTCGTCGCCGTCGGATCGCAGCCCAGCGGGTCGTTTTCCCCGAACGTGAACGTCCGATCGGACAGCGCTTCCGGGCCGCCCTGTGCGCCGGCAGCGCTCAGGTCGCCGGCCGCACGATCGAAAATCTGCGCCGTATAGAGACCGATCTCGTAGGCGACGATGCGGTCCCGCGTGGCCTGATCGATGGGCGTGGGGCGCTGAGCGTGGCCCTGGGTCGCGCTGTTCGACTGGTCCGCCAGATCGAAGTGAATCGCCGACGGCGAGCCCTTCTCGAGCGTCTCGCGACCGTCCCACATGACGGCGCTGAGGAAGCCGAGGTTCGTGGCGGGCAACGGCCGGCGGAACAGCGACAGCTCGTTGTTGTTGGCGTTGTGGCCGGCGTAGCCGTACGGATCGTCGACCGCGAGCAGCTCGAACTCGGCCGTGGTCGGAACCGCCAGGCCGACCCTGATCACGCCTTTGGTCAGGAGCATGCTGTACGCCTCGCGACGCGCGGGCAAGGTCGAGGTGTCCGCCAGAGGAGTTCGAGCCGTCGTTGGTCCGGAAGACAGGGTCGCGCCCGCGGGTGAGCGCGAAGCGGACTCGCAAGCTTTCGGGCGTCACGGTCATGTTTGTGGTGGGCTCGTGGCACGTCACGCAGCGCCGCCCGTTGACGCCCAGTCCTGGAAGAACGGATTGTTGACGGCGACGACCGGAAAGCCCGCGACGTTGATGGTCCTGGCCGCGCCGGAGCTGTTGATCACGTCGAAGACTCGGCCCCGCGGCCCGCGGTCATCCTGTCCGCCGACCGAGCTGGCGAAAAACGCAACGCCAATGACCGCCAGAGTCAACCCGATCCCGAGGTGCCGAGCGAGGTAAACCAAGGCTGAAGCCTCCTTAATGCATCTTGCCGATAAGTCTGGTACAACCGATCGGTGGCAGCAGATGTAATTCGGCGACGACACGACAGACAATTCCTCTAAACAGAGGAGTCGTGGTGACGGCGAAATCCAACCTGTTGCGCTTCGAGGACGTGCGCGACGCCTATCGATTGATCGGCGAGTGCCGCGATGTGGGCGGCGACGCCGAGCTGTGGCATCGCCGGATGCTCGAAGGGCTATGCCGGCTCGTCGGGTCCCCTGCGGCGACGGGCGGCGGTGGCCGGTGGAGCCGCCCGCACCACCATGTCGAGCCGACCCTGGCGGTCGACGTCGGCCTGGACGCGCGGGCCCACAAGCTCTACACCTCGTACAAGCGCGAGCTCGGGCCCGGCGGCGATCCCACCTTTCAAGCGCTCGAGCACGTGTCGGGTCGACTGGTCGTTCGCACCCGGCGACAGCTCGTCTCCGACTCCGCCTGGTACCGATCCGTCGCCTGGCACGACTATCGCCGGCCGATCGACATCGACAACCAGCTCACGTCCGTGTACCAGGTCTCGGACGACGGCGCGGTCAGCGTGATCGCGCTGCTGCGCGCGTCGAGCGAGCGCGAGTTCTCACCGCGCGAGCAGCATCTGCTGACCTTCTTCCACGGCGAGCTCGGGCGGCTGATCGGCCGCTCGCTGGTCGGCGCGACGGCGCCGAGCTCGGACACCTTGCCGCCGCGGCTACGGCAGACGCTGGCGTGTCTCGTGGAGGGCGACAGCGAGAAGCAGCTCGCGGCTCGGCTCGGCCTGAGCCGAGCGACGATCCATCAGTACGTGACCGCGCTCTATCGTCACTTCGGCGTGCGCAGCCGCGCCCAGCTGCTGGCCCTCGCCATCAAGCGCATCGCGCGCGCCGGATGGGGCTCGCTGCCTACGGGTGGATCACCGTCTCCGCGCGGCTGATGACGAACGCCTCGTGGCGCTCGAGGAAGTCAGTCACGACTTCGGTGAACGCCTCGGGACGGTCGGTGCTGATAGCGTGCGCCGCGTCGTACACGAACACGAGGTGACAGCTGGGCATCAGATCCTTGTAGATCCGGCCCATCGCCGGCGCGATCACGCGGTCGAGCGTGCCGAACAGCACCAGGGTCGGCGTCGACAGGTCTTGTAGCCGGCTCTCGAGATCCGCGTCGCGGCGCGGCCCGAGGAGCCGCTGGACCAGCGGCTGAGTCTTCGCACGCATCGCCGGGTCGATCGGCGGGATCGACGTGAGTCGCTCCGGATGCGCGTAGAGCTGGCGCGCGATCTCCTCGGCGGTGCCCGCCGGCGGCGCCGCGCCTTCCTGACGGATCGCCGCCGGCGCCTCCAACACGAGCGCCGGCACGCGCTGCGTGGCCTGCAGCGCCACCCACAGCGCCGCCTTGCCGCCGAACGACGTCCCCATCAGGTTGAAGCTGTCGAGGCCGAGCTTGTCGAGAGCGCGAATGATGGTCGACGCCATCTCCGGCATCGTCTCGGTCCGCGTGTTCACCGGCGAATTGCCGAAGCCCGGCATCTCGAACGCGATCACCCGGTAGCGGCGCGCCAGGAGCTCGTGGGACGGCGTGAGGCGTAGGCCTCCGGCGCCGTGCAGGTGTACCAGCGGTGTCCCCTGCCCGGCCTCCATGTAGCGGATGCGGAAGCCGTCGGCGTCGACGTGGCCTTCGCGGAAAGCGCTCTCGGTCATGCGCGGCCCTCTAGATGTCGCGGATGCGCGGGAGCACTTTCTTGCCGAAGAGCTCGAGCGCGCGCATCAGCGGCTCGATCTCGCTGGATCCTGGCGGGTGCAGCGACAGGTCGAGCACGCCGGCGCCGACCACCTCGCGACAGCGGCGGACTTGCTCGACGACCGTATCCGGGCCGCCGACGAACGTCGTCGGCAAGGCACCGCTCACGATCGGCGCGCGCGCCTCGCCGGCGATGTTGCGCGAATCGAGCGCCATCATCGCGTCGCGCACGCCGGGCCGCATCGAGAACGGCGCCTGTCCCGGCAGCTTGCGCAGCGCGTCCTGGGCTTCCTCGTCGGTATCGGCCAAGAGCATGTTCGCCCGGTAGATGACCTGCTCGGGCGACGGCTCCCAGCCGTAGTGTGCGCACTGCTCGCGGTAGTAGCGCGTGGCCCGGCCCACGCTCTCGAACGAGCCATACGACACGCCGCACCCCAGGTGATGGCGCGCGGCGAAGTCGCACGACTCGCGACTGGTGCCGAGCGCGTAGGTCGGCGGGTGCGGCTGCTGCAGCGGGCGCGGCCAGATCGAGATCGTGCGATAGCGGAAGTGCCGGCCCTGCCAGCCGAACGGCTGCGGCTCCGTCCACGCCTTGAGAACCAGCTCCATCCCTTCGTCGGTGCGCTCGCGCGCCTCGGCCGGATTCAGGTCGTAGGTCAGCGACTCGTTCGACGTTCCGCGCAGGAGACCGACGACCAGGCGCCCCTGCGCCATCGTATCGAGCATCGCGATCTCTTCGGCCACGCGCACCGGATTACTCTGCGGCACGATCGGACCGAGCAGCGCGATCTTGATCTTCTTGAGATGGGCGGCCAGGAACGCGGCGGAGACGATCGGCGACGGGGTCAGGATCCGCGGCGAGTAGTGATGCTCGGAGACGCTCACCCAGTCGAAGCCGAGATCCTCGACGAGCTCGAGCCGCTCGATCATGCCGCGATAGGCGCGAGCGCCGGCCTCGGGGTCGTAGACGCCGGACGGTACCGGCCATTCCGACGGCAGCGGTCCCGGAGCTCGATAGCGCGCGGTTTCGAAGAACGAGACCTTCATGGCTGGTCGCTCCTCGCGCTGGACGTTAACACGAGCCGTGAAAGAAGGCTACGCGCCGAGCGGAATCGTCTCGTGCCTTTGTCCCTATCCCTCTCCCCTCGCTGAGCACCATTCCGAGTGCCCCGAGGACTAGTAGCATCCCGACAGCAGGCTCAGGAACCGCGATCCCTTGGAAAGACGCGGTCCCGATCAGCGTGTCACTCTCGGCCCCGACCCGGACCCGTGCCTGTTCGCTGAAGGCAGAGAACCCACACATAGGCGTGTGGTCGCAAAACGCGCTGGCAAACTCGCCGGGGAAAAAGGACAACTCGTATTGTGGCGTACTGAGTTGGAGCGCCGACTCCCTCGTCTCGAACTCCCCGTCTATTACGGAGACCCTGCCAAACGCGGTCACCCCGCCGCTCGGCGCGTTGAACTCCACGTTGGCGCTCCTTACGAAAGAGCACCCTTGACAGACAACTTGCCGCCCATTTCCACTGCCGTGCAGGACAAAAGTATCGTCGATCGCAAACGTACCACTCGGCAAAGCCACGGTCCTCGCGGCGGTGATGGTGACGTCGACGGAGGCGTCGGATACGCGGATCTCGTCGACTACGACGGCATCCACCGCGACGGGCAGCAAGAGAACAACGCGGTCATAGTCAGAATACGCATGACGGCCTCCATCAGATCCGTGTGCGACCGAGCTTAGGTAGGGTGCCGTCCAGCGTCAAGCGCCGCGCGGGCATCTCGTGCTTCGGCCGGAGGGGATAGACTCGTGCCCGTGCCCTGCCGAGACTGCTGGACCGCCGCGACACACCACTCGGCGCTGCGGGCGCTCCCGGCCGTGATTCTGGCCGCCGGTCTGGCGGCGCTTGTCTCAGCTGCCGAGAGCGACCCGAAAGTCAATCCGCGGGCCATCCTGATCGTACCGTTCGACGCATCCGGCGTCGGGTCCGGCGATCGCTGGATGGGCGAAGCAGTCGCACAGACGATCGCACTGGGCCTCGCGCAGCAACCGGGCCTCGTCCAGATCGAACGTGATCGATTCAGCCGAGCGGTCAATCCGCCAATATGGAGCGAGACGGATCTGATCCAGGCAGGCCGGGCCGTGGGCGCGCATGCCGCTCTGTATGGAAGCATCGGCCGCAAAGACTCGGATCTCGTGCTCCGCCCTCGCCTGTTGGACATCAACAAAGGTCGGACGACGCCGCTGCCGCCGGCGACATTTCCCGACGCGGAGCTCTTGACGCGCCTGGCCTCGTTGCCGGTCGTCTACGCCCGCACATTGCAGCCGGCACTCACGGATGCGGCGAGCGCTCGCATCGAGACGGCGGCGCGACCCACGGCGTCCATCCGAGCGCTCGAGCTTTTCTCGCGCGGACAGACGGCCGTCTACGATGGCGAAAACGAGGGCGCCGTGGAGCTCTTGACACGGGCGGTCGAGGCCGATGCCAGCTTCGCCGTGGCCAGTTATTCACTCGGTCTCGTGTACTCGTCGCTCGGCAATCGATGGAAGGCCGCCGCGCTGTTCCGCGCCGCGCTCCAGGTCGATGGCCGTATGCCCGAGCCGTTCAAGGCGATCGGAGATCTCTTCCTGTCCACCCCTCGCAACCTGTTCGATCAGGCCATCGAGGCCTACTCCAAGGCGATCGAGCTACGCCCGTTCTACGCTGAGGCGCACGCCGGCCTCGGCAATGCCTACACCGCCAAGGGCGATATCGACCGGGCGCTGATCGCCTATCGAGCAGCGATCGCGCTCGATCCGTTCGATCCGCTCACACACGTGCGCTTGGGCCACAGCTACGCGGCAAAGGCCCGGTGCGCCGACGCCGAGAAGTCGTACCGGCAGGCTCGCGAGCTCGATCGGTTCTCGATGGTTGGTCCGACGCCATGCCCTCGGCGATCTCCGTAGACCGCTCTCACCCGCCATTGCACTCTCGCGTGGACGAATTCCGGTGGGGTCGTGGCAGAATGACGCCATGCCGGCAACGGAGCCCGCACGCGCCCCCGACTTTCTCTACGGCACGGCCTGGAAAGAGGAGCGCACGCCAGCCTTGACCGAGCAGGCGCTGCGCGCCGGCTTCCGGGGCATCGACACCGCGAACCAGCGCCGGCATTACTTCGAAGCGGGCGTCGGCGAGGGGCTCGCCGCCGCGTATCGGGCCGGCATCGTCTCCCGCGCGGATCTTTTCTTACAGACCAAGTTCACATACGAAGGCGGTCAGGATCATCGGCTGCCCTACGATCCCACGGCCCCGCTGTCTACGCAGGTCGCGCAGTCGATGGCGAGCTCGCTGGAGCATCTCGGGACCGATCACGTCGACAGCTACGTGCTGCACGGCCCGGCCTCCGGCCACGGCTGGACCGAACACGACGCCGAGGTGTGGGCCGCGATGGTGAAGGAGCGCGACGGCGGCCGTACGCGCGTGCTGGGTGTCAGTAACGTCTCGCTGCGCCATCTGCACCAGATGGCCGCGACGGGCGCCGAGCTTCCCGCGTTCGTGCAGAACCGCTGCTTCGCTCGCGCCGGATGGGATCGCGACGTCCGGGCCTTCTGCAGCCAGCACAAGATCGTCTACCAGGGCTTCTCGCTGCTCACGGCCAACATTGAGGTGCTGCGCTCGCGGCTGGTCGGAGAGATCGCCGCGCGGCTCCGGGCGACCCAGCCTCAGGTCATCTTCCGGTTCGCTCTGGCGGTCGGCATGCTGCCGCTGACCGGGACAACCGATCCGGCGCACATGAAGCAGGACCTCGCGAGCCGCGACCTGTCGCTCTCCGCCGACGAGGTGTCGGCGATCGAGCGGCTGGCCGGTTAGGGGCGCGCCTCGACCCTGATCCCCGCCGCGTTCCGCGTCCGGAGCTTCCGCTTCCAGTGGCCGGCCGACCTCCTCACGTCGCTCGCGTTCGAGATGGAGACGGTCATCCTCGGCTGGTACGTGATGGTGTCGACCGGCTCGGTGCTGTGGCTCACCGCCTTCGGCTCGCTGCTGCTGCTCGGCACGCTCGTCTCGCCGATGTTCGGCGTGCTCGGCGACCGGCTCGGCGCCCGGACGATGCTCGTCGCGATGCGCGCGATCTACGCCTCGCTCGCGGCGTTCGTGCTGGCGCTGACGCTCACCGGGAGCCTCACGCCCGCCTGGGTGCTCGCGATCGCGACGCTTGCCGGCATCGTGCGCCCCAACGAGCAGGTGATGCGCAACACGCTCATCGGCGAGACGATTCCGACGGGGCATCTGATGGGCGCGGTCGGCCTGTCCCGCGCCACGATGGACTCCGCGCGCGTCGTCGGCGCGCTGGCCGGCGCCGAGCTCTCCACGGCACTCGGCATTGAGCGCACGTACGTGCTGGTCACGAGCCTCTACGCCGCGAGCCTCGTCCTCACCTCGGAAGTGGCGCGCCGGCGTCCCGTTCCCGACCCGGCCGCCCGCGCACTCGGCGATAGCGCCACGGAGGGCCACGACGTCGCACTGGTGCCGTCGCGGCGCCGCGAGCTGAAGGACGGCCTCCTGTACGTCCTCAGGACGCCCGCGCTCCTGGCCATGATGTGGCTTGCGTTCCTGATCAATCTCACGGCCTATCCGATCTCGAGCGGCCTCCTGCCGTACGTCGCCAAGCAGGTGTTCCTGGTCGGGGCGACGGGGCTCGGGTGGCTCGCCGCCAGCTTCGCGCTCGGAAGCCTGCTCGGCTCGATCGCGACGATCGCGACGGGCGGGCCGCGACGGCTGGCGCGCTCCGTGCTGGTCTACACCGCGGTGTGGTACGCGATCCTCTTCGGCTTCGGCCATCTCGGCGGCATGGGCGCCGGGCTGGCGGCCCTGCTCGTGGCCGGCTTCGTGCAGAGCATCGCAATGATCGCGATGACCGCGTACTTGCTCAACGCGTCCGACGAGCGCTTCCGGGCGCGTGTGATGGGCGTGCGAACGCTGGCGATCTACGGCATGCCGCTCGGCCTGATGGCCTCGGGCGTGCTGATCGAGCGCATCGGGTATTCACCGACCATCAGCGTGTTCGCGGGGGTCGGGCTCGTGTTCACCTTGCTCATCGGGGTCCGCTGGCGTGCGAGCATCTGGCAGCGCCGCCGGCAGCCGGCGGCGACGACGCTCGCGCAGCGCGGCTGAGCCGCCGGTCGGTCTACAATCGTTCATGCCCCCCCGCTCGCGGCTGCGCGTCCTCGATGCCAAAACGTTATGGGTGGTGTGGACCGTCCTCGTCGTCCTCGGCGCCCTCGCACTCCTGTACTTCTTGCGGACCGTGCTGCTGCTGCTCGTGTTCTCGGTGGTGTTCGCGTACCTGATCTTTCCGCTCGTGCGTCTCGCCGAGCGCGTCATGCCGCGACGGTCGCGGCGGCCGCTCGCGATCGGCGTCGTGTACATCGTGCTCGTCGCCGCGCTCAGCACGCTCGTGGCGCTGGTCGGCCAGCCGCTCGGCCGCGAGCTGACGGCGTTCGGCCAGAAGTTCCCGGAGATGTCGGAGCAGATCAAGAGCGGGCGCGTCATCAGTAACGTCTTTCCGCGATGGGGCGGCGCCGAGATCCTCGACGACCTGGTCCGATCGCACCTTCCCCAGGTGGTCCAGTACGCTCAGCACGCCCTCGCCGGCGCCGTCGGCTGGCTGACGGGGGCGTGGGTCGTCATCCTGATCCCGGTCTTCGCGTTCTTCTTCCTGCGCGACGCCGAGCGCATCGCTGACGCGGCGACCGACGCGGTCACCGCGCGCGGCGGCTCACGCGCGCTGCTGGAGACGATCGCTCAGGACTTGCACCTGGTGCTCGGCGAGTACGTCCGCGCGCTGGTGCTGCTCTGCGGCTTGACGTTCGTCGTGTGGACGGTTCTGTTCCTCGTCGCCGGCGTGCCGTACGCCTTGGTGCTGGCGGCGATCGGCGGCGCACTCGAGTTCCTCCCGGTCGTCGGCCCGCTGGTCGCGGGGATTACCGTGGTGTCAGTCGCGCTGTTCGGCGGCTTTGCACACCCCTGGCTTCTGTTGGTCTTCATCGTGATCTGGCGTCTGATCCAGGACTACGCCTCGAGCCCGATGATCATGGGGCGCGGCGTCGAGCTTCATCCCGGGCTGGTGATCTTCGGCGTACTCGCCGGCGGCGAGCTGGCGGGCGTCGCGGGAATGTTCCTGTCGGTACCGGTGCTCGCTGGCCTGCGCGTCGTGTTGCGGCGTCTTCGCGACTTTCGCGTCGAGCCTACCGTCGCCTGAGGCGAGAGGCCTCCTGGATCGTCCGCCACACCGCTTCGGCGGTCGCCGGCATGTCGACGTGAGTCACGCCGAGCGGCCCGAGCGCGTCGAGGATCGCGTGGATCACGGCACCGGGCGCGCCGACCGTGCCGCCCTCGCCGGCGCCCTTGACGCCGAGCGGGTTCGTCGGGCTCGGCACGTCGCGGCTCATGACCGAGATCGACGGCAGCTCGTCGGCGCGCGGAATCGCGTAGTCGAGGAACGAGGCGGATAAAAGCTGCCCGGTCGCGGGATCGTACGTGCACCGCTCGGTCAGCGCCTGGCCGATGCCCTGGGCCACCGCGCCGTGCATCTGGCCGTGCACGATCATCGGATTCACCGAGCGGCCGGAGTCGTCGACCATCGTGAGCGCCAGAATCTGGACGGCGCCCGTCTCTGGATCGACCTCGAGCTCGCACACCTCGCAGCCGTTGGCGAACGCGAACGCCGGGTTCTCGTGCATTCGCGCGGCGCCGAGCGTGGTGCCGAGCTCGGCCGGCAGCCGGCCGGCCGCGGCCGCGCGCGCGACGTCGAAGATGCCGATGGCGCGGTCGGTGCCGACCACGCGGAAGGCCCCGTCGTCGTATTCGATATCGCCGGCGGCCGCCTCGAGTAGACGCGCCGCCATCGTCCGCCCCGCCGCGATCAGGCCGTCCGAGGCTTCGACGGCCGCGCTCCCGGCCCGCACCATCGACCGCGAGGCGAACGTCCCGACGCCTCTCGCGACCCGGTCGGTGTCGCCCATCACGATCCTGACCGAATCGAACGGAACGCCGAGCCGCTCGGCGACCACTTGCGCGAAGACGGTCTCGTGGCCCTGCCCCTGCGACAAGGCGCCGATCGGCACCTCGACGACGCCCTCGGGCAGCACGCGCACCTCGGCGAACTCCTGCGGCACGCCGCCCGTCCCTTCGAGGTACGGGCCGATGCCGAGCCCGCGCAGTCGGCCGCGTCGGGCCGACTCGGCGCGGCGCGCGGCGAAGCCCGCGACGTCGGCCACCTCGAGCGCCTCGTCGAGACGCGCCACGTAGTCGCCCGAATCGTAGACCGCGCCGGTCGCGGTGCGATACGGAAACGTTCGCACCATGTTGGCGCGGCGCAGCGCCACACGGTCGCGCCCGGTGTCGCGTGCCGCGCGCTCGACCAGGCGCTCGACGGTGTAGACGCACTCGAGCCGCCCCACGCCCCGATAGACGTTGATCGGCACGGTATTGGTGCAGGCACCCTCGACGCGAAGGTGAATCGTGGGGATCGCGTAGAGCCCCGAGATCATCCGCTCCATGTTGGAGAGCGTCGAGATCGGGATGCTCGGCGCCACGTACGCGCCGAGGTTCGTGGTCGAGTGCACGCGCAACGCAACGATCCGGCCGGCCGCGTCGAGTGCCAGCTCGCCCCGCAGCAGCTGGTCGCGCGACTGCACGTCGCTCGCGAAGCCCTCGGACCGCGTCGAGACCCACTTCACCGAACGATTCAGGCGGCGCGCCGCCCACGCGAGCGCCACGTACTCGGGGTAGACCTGGATCTTCGACCCGAAGCCGCCGCCGACGTCGCCGGTCACACAGCGCACGCGGTCGGCCGGGACGCCGAGGACCCGCGCAAGGTTTGCCGCCAGCTGGTGCACGCTCTGCAGGCCGGCGTGGAGCGTGTAGCGTCCCGCGACGGCGTCCCACTCGGCGAGCGCCGCGCGCGGCTCGAGAAAGCACGTGACGAGCCGGTTGTCGACGAGGGTCAGCCGCGTGACGTGCGCCGCCGACGCGATCGCGCGCGCCGTCGCCTCGGGATGGCCGCATTCCCAGTCGTAGGCGCGATTGTCCGCGACGCCGTCGTGCAGACGCGGCGCGCCGGGCGCGAGCGCGGCGACCGCGTCGACCACGGCGGGCTTCTCAGCGTAGCGCACCCGGACGGCCTCGGCGCCGTCCCGCGCGGCGGCGGCGCTGGCGCCGATCACAATCGCGACCGCCTCGCCGACGTGGCGCACGCGGTCGATCGCGAGCGGATGCCAGACGGGCTCGGCGAACGCCGAGCCATCGCGGCTCTTGATGCCGCCGCCGCGCTCGGCGATCAAGGTCGGGATCGGACCGACGCCGTCCGCGACGAGATCACGGCCGCCGAACACGCCCAGCACGCCCGCGATCGCGAGCGCCGGCTTCGCGTCGAGCGAGATGACGTCGGCGTGTGCGTGCGGCGAGCGCACGAACGCCGCGTACGCCTGCCCCGGCGCGCTGACGTCTTCGGCATAGCGTCCGCGCCCGGTCAAAAGCCGCAAATCCTCGCGGCGCTTGACCGACGCGCCGATTCCGTCGATCCGTCTTGGCTTCGCCATATGCGGCAGGATACTCTACGACCGGGAGCGGGGCTGGGGCCCCGCCGGTCGAGACGTTCCAAGGCGGTGCGCGCTGCAGGCCGTCGCGGGGCTGGGGACCCGCCGGCCGGGGCGCCCCGACGAAATGGAGAACCAGATGAGCTACGAGGTCAAGGTCGAGGACGTCGAGTACCTCCGTCACGGCACCACTCCGTATCTCGCGACCATCTACCGGCCGCAGGGCTCGGGGCCGTTCCCGATCATGGTCGAGCTCCACGGCGGTGCCTGGTGCCGGTCGGATCGCCACGGAGACAAGGTGATCCACGAGGCGCTCGCCAAGACCGGCGTGATCGTGGCGACGCTCGACTGGCGCCAGCCGCCGACGGCGTCCTATCCCGCGTCGTTCCAGGACATCCACTACGGGATTCGCTGGATCAAGTCCCGGGCGGTCGAGTTGGGCGGGCGGCCCGACATGGTCGGCTCGATGGGCAACTCGAGCGGCGGGCACCAGGCGATGCTGCTGGCGATGCGCCCGTTCGACCCGCGCTACAGCGCCCTGCCCCTGGCGACGGCGCCGAATCTCGATGCGACCGTACGCTGCGTGATCATGACCTCGCCGGTCATCGATCCGATCGGCCGGTATCGCTACGCGAAGGACCTCAAGGCCAAGGGCGGGCCGTCCCCGGTGAACCCCGACGAGCTCATCCCGTGCCACGACGCGTACTGGAAGACCGAGGAGGCGATGGACGAGGGCGCGCCGGCCAGCGCGCTCGAGCGCGGCGAGAAGGTACAGATGCCGCCGGTCCTGTATCTGCAGGGCACCGACGATGGCGCGCATCCCCGGCCGCATCTCGATCGCTTCGTGGCGGCCTATCGCAAGGCCGGCGGCGTGGTCGACCTCGAGCTCTTCGAGGGCGAGGGCCAGGGTTTCATCATGCGCAAGGTCGGCTCACCGGCATCGAACCGCGCCCTCGACATGATCGCCGAGTTCACGCACAAGCAGATCCGTTAGCACCGTCCGGGCGCCCGGCGCGCTCGGCGCCGGGCCACCTGATCGATCGCGGGCACCCATCGGGGTGCCCGCGCTGTTTTCACCCACCTGGAGACCAGCAGGAACCGCGTGTGCGCCGCCGCGTATACTTCAGCGAAGGAGAGTCGTCATGCGCGGTGCTCGGCTGGTCGTGCTTGGACTCGCTCTGGCCCTGGTAGCGCTCGCCGCCGGCTGCGGCTCGTCGCGCGTCGTCAATCAGTGGAGCAACCCTGAGTACGCGGCGCCCCACTTCAATCGGATCATGGTCATCGGGATCACCAAGCAGCCGAGCATCCGCCGCGCGTTCGAAGACGAGTTCGTGGCCCGCCTCAAAGAGAAGGGCGTCGACGCGGTCCAGAGCTATCTGTTCCTGCCCGAAGATGGACCCGTCGAGGAAGCGCGCCTGAACGAGGGGGTGCGACAGGCCAACGCGGACGCGACGATCACGACGCGGCTGGTCAAGGTGGAGCAGAAGACCGAGGTCAGGCCGGGCATGTACGCGCCCGGACCACCCTATGGCTTCTATCGCGGCTACTACGGCGCCTGGTCGGGTTACTACGAGCCGCCGACCGTCTACCAGTACGACGTCTACATCTCGGAGACGAGCCTCTACGATGTGAAGCGCAGCCAGCTCGTCTGGAGCGGCACGGTGCAGACGCAACAGCCGGGCGACATCAGGAAGGAGATCGCCCAGTACGTCGACGTGGTGATCGACGCGCTGAAGGACCGGCACATCCTCGCCGCGCGCTAGTCGTCGCTACGGGGCGCGATAGGCCTCGATCACCTTCACGATGCGCTCGCGCGCGGCGCGCCTGACCGCGGGATCGGCGAGGTCGCGCCCCACGTAGTCCTCCTCGATCTCGTGCATCTTCACGAAGCGCGGCGGCTGTCCGGGCGGTGCTGCTTCGACGAAGGGCCCGGCGCCGTTCAGCACGCCGTCCCAGACCTCACGGACGAGCTCCCAGAAAGGTTCGCGCGGAGCGGCGAACGCGCGCGCGGCCGCGCACTCCGAATCGGGAAGGCGCACCGACCAGTTCTTGCCGAGCTCACGCGCCAGCGGTGTGCGCACGCCGTCGCGGTGGATCGTCTTGACGTTGTCCTGCCGCTCGAGCCAGCTCTGGCCGTACGCGACGAGACGCGTGATCCGGTCGAGCGTGTCGTAGTCGGCGCGGCGCATGTCGCGGGTCTCGCGGCCGGGAATCGGCGCGTAGCTCGTGCAGGTCCATTCTGGATAGGCCGTATTCGCAGTCCAGGACGCGGCGCACTGGTAGCGCGGCCCGTCGTCGAGATTCGTGACCCGGCGCGTCCACAGCCCCGGCGTGGCCTTGAGGTCGCGCACCTGCCAGCTGCGCGGCGCGACGAAGTCGTACACGAACGCCGCGTCGTACTCCCAGTCCTCGGACTGGTGCTTGATCAAGGTTCCTTCGCGGATCGCTCCGCCGAGGTCGGTGAGAAACAGGATGCGCTGCAGGCGAACGCGGCGCGGCGACAGGGTTTCGGCGGTGATCCACTCCTTGGCGGACTTGTCACGGTTGACATCGTAGACCCGCGCGTCACGCGTGTAGCCTGGCTTGAGGCTCTCGACCTCGGTATAGCTGTAATCGACCAGATAGCAACCGGCCATGCCGCGAATCGCCGCCGATCCACGGGCCAGCGGGTCGTCGGCGCCGGCGCTCAGCGCGACCGCGGCAACGGCGAGCAAGACTCCCGGCACGATCACCAGCGCTCTCGGCATGTCTCAGCTAGCGTTGACCACCCGGCCACGTCTGTCAACCGATCGGGCTTCATGAGAAGATGCCGGCGATGGCCGGCCCTCCTCGCCCACGGAGAGACCGCCCCGCGATCCGCGCGCACGACCGATGGATCCTGCTCGTCCTGATCGTCTCCATCACGTTCGTCACGTTCCTGCCGACGCTCGGCAACGACTTCGTCAACTGGGACGACGACGACAACCTGACGGAGAATCCCTTCTACCGCGGCCTCGGCTGGTCCGAGCTCCGGTGGATGTGGACCACGACCCTGATGGGCCACTACATTCCGCTGACCTGGATGACGTTCGGTCTCGACTATCTGGTCTGGGGAATGAACCCGGCCGGCTATCACCTGACGAACGTGGTGCTCCACGCCGCGAATGCCGCGCTGTTCTACGTGCTCGTCCAGAGACTACTCACGATCGCGCTGCATGCGACGCTCGCCGACGCGTTCGCCCTGAGGCTCGCCTCGGCTTTTGCCGCGCTGCTCTTCGCCGTGCACCCGCTCCGCGTGGAGTCGGTGGCGTGGGCAACCGAGCGGCGCGACGTGCTGTGCGGGTTCTTCGTCCTGGCGTCGCTTCTCGCGTATCTGCGCCACGCGACGGCGTCCGCGGCCGAGCCGCCGCGCCGATGGTACTGGATCTCGCTCGGTCTGTTCGTCGCCGCCGTCCTCTCCAAGGAAATGGCCGTCACCTTGCCGGCAGTGCTCGTGGTTCTGGACTGGTATCCGCTCGAGCGCCTCGGCCGGCGATCGAGCGCCTCGCGCGAGCCGACCGCGTCCGGCCTACCCGGAGTGTCCCGCGTGCTCGCCGAGAAAATCCCGTTCGTCCTGGTCGCCGCGGCCAGCAGCGCGGTGGTGGTCCTGGCCAACGTCCGAGTCAACCTGAGCTCGTTCGGCGAGCTCGGCCTGGTCGAGCGCGCGGCGGTTAGCGTGCACGGTCTCGGCTTCTATCTCTGGAAGACCGTCGCGCCCGTTCATCTGGCCGCACTGTACGAGCTGCGCAGACCGGTCGAGGTTGCCAGCCTGCCGGTCGTGCTGAGCGCCGTCGCGGTCTCGGCGATCACGGCGCTCGCCGTGCTGGGCCGTACGCGCTGGCCCGGCCTTGGGGCCGCCTGGCTTGCCTCGGTGATTCTGTTTGCGCCGGTCATCGGCATCGCCCACAACGGCCCGCAGCTCGCGGCCGATCGCTACACGTACCTGCCGACCCTGCCCTGGGCGGTGCTCGCCGGCGCCGCGCTCGCGCTTCTCATCCGCGCCTCCGGACCGTCGAGGCGTCTGGCCGCGAGGCTGGCGCTGCCGGCATGCGCGATCGCGGTGCTGGCGGTCCTCGCGGCGGCTCAGATGCGCACGTGGGCCAGCTCCGAGCGGCTGTGGGCCCACACCGCGTCGACCGCGCCGTCGTCGGTCGCCTATTACAACCTGGGAGTCCTCAGCGAGCGGCAGGGACGCTGGGACGAGGCGATCGACTACTACCGTCAGGCGCTGCGGCTCAAGCCGGGCTATCCCGAAGCGCACTACAACTGGGGCGTGGTCCTGGCGAGACAACAGCGCCCGACCGAGGCGATCGAGCACTATCGCGAGGCGCTGCGGATCAAGCCGGATCACGCCGAGGCTCACTACAACTGGGGGCTCCTGGCATCGGCCGCGGGCCGAGACGACGAGGCGATCGAGCACTATCGGCTGGCCCTTCAAGCCAAGCCGCAGCTCGCGGCCGCGCACAACAACTGGGGCAACGTCCTGATGCGCCAGGAACGATGGTCGAGCGCGGTCGACCACTATCGAGAAGCGCTGCGGCTCAAGCCCGACTACGCCGAGGCGCACAACAACATCGCGAGCGCCTTCGCCCGGCAGGAGCGCTGGGACGATGCGATCTCGCACTATCGCAAGGCGCTCGAGATCAGGCCGGATTTCGGCCCCGCGCGCGAAAACCTGGAGCGCCTGCTGTCGCGCCCAGAATCGCGTGCGCTGTCGCGCTCGGGCTCGTGAGGGGACCTGCGACGGGTTAGCGCTTCACGTAGACGGTGTCGCCTTCGAGCCGCACCTCGAAGATCGGGACGTCACCGGAAACGGGACCGCTGAGCAGCTTGCCGGTGCGGACGTCGAAGCAGGCGTAGTGCAGCGGACACTCGATCACGTGCCCGACGAGCTCACCGGTCGAGAGCGGCGCGCCCGCGTGACCGCAGACGTCGCGCAGCGCGTAGAACGCGC
>Ga0207428_10001048_pt1 | contig 30412 bp, 32 predicted proteins | sample RhiMethybrSRZTD1_FD_187600 | JGI IMG/M metagenome (GOLD analysis project Ga0207428, IMG submission 187600) | Populus rhizosphere microbial communities from Tennessee, USA - Rhizosphere MetaG P. TD hybrid SRZTD1 (SPAdes) (version 3) | ecosystem: Host-associated > Plants > Roots > Rhizosphere >...
CGAACTATCCGAAGAATCCGTCATCGCCTCCGGCGAGGCACAATCTCAATGAAGTGAGCCCGATTACCGCGCGTAGCGCGTCGGAAGGCGAAGTCCCGCCGAAGCTCGCCTAGCGAGCGAAGGCGCATGAGCGCGTATCGGTTCTGTCGCACCGATGACATCGGGCTCCTCGTCGACGCGCTGAACCGCTGCTGGGCGCCGTACCATCCCGACGAGCCGCCGGTGACGCCGGCGGCATTCAAGCGAACGATTCGCGACCTGCAGGTGTGGTGCAGCAGCTGTATGGTCGCCTTTTCCGGCTCCGACCCGATCGGTGTCCTGATCGGCGCCAAGCGGCGTTCAAGTACTCTCGTCCACAAGATCGCCGTCCATCCCGATCATCGGCGACAGGGTCATGGGCGTCACCTGCTCGCCTCGCTCGGGTCGAAGCTTGCGATTCTCGGCCCCCCAAGAATCGTCGCCGAAATCCCCGAGACTCTGGCGCCGGCCTGCGAGCTGTTCAGCGCGAGCGCATACGTCGAGGAAGCACGCCTGACAGACTACGTGTTGGATCGCGACGCGAACGATCTGGGAGAAGCAGCGGGGATGTTGATCATCCCCGTGACGATCGACGATCTCGCCGCCAACGATCTTCTTGGCGAAGGTCCGCCTTCGCCATCGGCTTCGGCGGGACAAGTGCATCCGCAGGTCTGCTGGGAGCGCTCGGTCGAGACGCTGACGGCGAGGAAGGGCGACATCGCAGGACTCGCCGTCGCCTCCGTCGAGCAAATCGAGGCCTACCTCCTTTACGTTGCTCGCGGAGCGGGAGAGGCGGACATCATGTCGCTCCGCTCTTTCATCGACGATGGTGGAGCACGCTTGAGGCCGCTGCTCTCTCAACTCCGCGCGCGAGGCATCGAGACGTTCCGCTTCGCGAAGGTCCACCCGGCCGAGATCTCGAAGGAGTGGCTCGAGACGCTCGGGTTCAGACCTGCAGGCGGGCATCTACTCTACTCAGCCAAGGCACGGTCCGAGTAGGCCAGCCGCTCTTCGAGAGTGGCCAGATGCTCTGTTACCCGACGTTCCCGTTACCCGGTGAGCGGCCCGATCAATTGCATCGCACAATCCGCTCCTGCGTGCGTCCACATCGCAGCCACAATGCCCCATTTGACGAACACGGTTCCGAGGACCAGCCCGCCGATCGCATTGAGCGCGAGCACAGACAGCGCCAATTGCGGCGTGAGATCTCCGGCCCATGCGGGTAGATGGACGAAGGCAAATGCCACGCCTGCAATACCATTGGCCGTCCAGAGAACAGCTCGCGACGGCAACGGCCGCGGAAGGCGCAGGGCTCGCACGACGATGCCTACGACTGCAGATAGCAGCAGTAAGCGAAAGATCAACTCCTCTCCTACTGCCGCAACATAGATGATCACGACCCGCCGCCACACAGGAAGGGCACCCGCCGCAGCGATGCGAGCGCCGATCGAAGGAACCGACGGTTCGATCACGAGTCTGATGGTTGCCAGAAGGACGAGGCCAATCGCGAGGCCGATGCCTGTCCACACGATCGGTTCCGCGAATCGCCAGACCGTCCTTGGCGTTGTCTTCTGGCACAGCGGCAGTCGTGACCAGCGCCAGACGAGCAGGCCGACCACAGCGAAGACCGCACCGAGTGCCGCTGATACCGGTGTGAGGAAAATGTGGAGCGGCACCGCGAGCGCTCCAGCGGCAGCGGACGCCGCCACGAGAGCCCGTTCCCTGACGGGGGTTACGACGCTGAGCATCATCTCGGAGCCATTGTCCGTCGCTTTTGGGTGACCGTCTAACGGTGCGGCTTCAGCCGCAGCGCCTCATGATCGCGCGGTCGGCTGCAAGCCGGTGTTAGCCGGGACTGCTTCGATGCACCACCAATTCGACAACGAGCAGTTACAAACCTACGACGCCGGCCCCTGACAGGTAAGGACGCGTGGACTCCTCCAGCACTGCCGCCACGATACGATCCTTTTGTGGCTGGGACGCGCTCTGTCGAGACCCTGACGGCAAGGAAGGACGACGCGCGCGCGAGGCATGGAGACGTTCCGCTTCGCGAAGGTCCACCCGGCCGAGATCTCACACGAGTGGATAGAGACGCTCGGGTTCAGACCCGTCGGCGTGCATCGACTCTATGCAGCGACCCTTCGACAGCGCTCAGGGTCGCCCTGAGCATCGTCGAAGGGCGAGGGCGTGGTCCGGCCTAGTCAGGGCCGATGATCAGTAATGAGCCCCCCGCGCATCGTCTGCGCCAGGTCGAGTCTGTCGGGACCCGCCAATGTCAGGGCCGATGTCGGAGTGGCCTCGCGGCTTCCACCACGTGAACCACGTATGTCCCTGTGCCCTCCCGCGCCGGATGTACCAGATGTAGTACGGGACCCAGAGCCCGATTAAGAGCACAACCGCGAGCACGACGGCAGTCGAGGTCTCCATTGCACAGCTCCTTCCGCTTCGAGGATTTCAAATGCAAGCTGCGCTCCTTGGCGGCGACCTCGTTTTGAGCGGCTGCCACGGTGTAAGCTATCAACCCTTCCGCACAAATGAAGCGCTACCACGACATCGTCGGCGACGGAGGGTCCCGAATTCTCGAGCAAGTAGCCGAGCAGCGCAGCCGCATTACCGATGGGCTCGCCGGCGTGCGTCATCTCGTGGCCGTGGGCTCCGGTAAAGGCGGGGTCGGCAAGAGCACGTTGACGCTGCATCTCGCGGGCGCTCTGCGCGCCCGCGGTCTTCGGATCGCGATTCTGGATGCGGACTTCAACGGCCCTTCACAGGCGCGCATGGCTGGTGTCCAAGGCGCGCTGTTCGTTCCGGGCAGTCACAAGGTCTCGCTCCCGCGGACCAGGAACGGGATCGCAGTGTTCTCGATGGGCTCGGTCATCCCGGAGTCGGAGGCGCTCGATTTCGAGAGCGCCGCGCACGGCGAGTCCCACACGTGGCGCGCGACGAGGGAGTTCGCGCTCCTGGGCGAGGTGCTTGCGTCCTTCGAGTGGGGAGCGCTCGATCTGCTGATGTTCGATCTGCCGCCGGGAGCCGAACGGACCGTCCAGTACGCCGATTTCCTCGGGCCGCGTACGTCGTTCCTACTCGTGACTATCCCTTCCGAGGTGGCTCGTGGCGTGGTCGCGCGCTCGGTCGCAGCTCTGTCGAAAGGACCCAATCGTCTCCTTGGTTACGTCGAGAACATGAGCGGCTACTACTGCCGCGACTGCAACGCCATCAAGCCGCTCTTCGTCTCACCCGAACCCTTCGACGCCGCTCAGGGCAAGCCATCCGGCCTGGAGATCCCTTGTCTCGGGACCGTCCCCTTCGATCCTGAGCTTGCTCGGCACTGTGATCAGGGAATCCCACTCTCGGAAATGCCCCAAACACCCGTGGGCCAGGCCCTCGACCATGTTGCGCAGCGACTTCTGGAAGGCCTCACATGAAATTCCTCTGCGTCCCCTGCGATAGCCCGATGAAGCTGCAGTCTGTCGGTCCCCCCGAGCGTGGCTCGCTCTCGGTCGTGTACTCGTGCCCTGAGTGCGGCTACGAGATGGCGATGTTGACGAATGCGTACGAAACACAGGTCGTTCAGTCACTCGGTGTGAAGATCGGTCCGGACAATGACGGAAACGCGTTGAGCACGACAGGCAGCGGCTGCCCGTTCCCCGGGATGATTCCTGCGAAGGGAGAGACTCGCCCCGGCGAAGCGGGCGAGCCGACACCCGTCCGTTGGACGGCCGCCGCCGAAGCGCGCCTTGCGAACATTCCCGCGTTCGTCCGTCCCATGGCGAAGACCGGCATCGAACGATTCGCCCGCGAGAAGGGGGCGCTGGAAATAGACGAGCAGATCCTCGACGAGGCCCGTGACTTCTTCGGCATGTGAGTCATCGAGATGAGTGTCGCCGATCCGAAACCGACCTCGCCCGCCCTGACCAGTGTCGAGGGGCTTGCCCTGAGCGAGCGCAGCGCAGCCTCGCGAGTCGAAGGATTCGCACGACCTTATGTCATCTCCTGGAATCTCACTTACCGCTGCAATCTTGCCTGCGAGCACTGCTATCTCGACGCAGGGCCCAAGCCGCTCGTCGGCACAGAAAACTTCGCCGACCGGAGCGAGCTCAGCACGGAGGAATGCTTCAGGGTCATCGACGACATCGCCGGGTTCGCGCCTGAATGCGTGACGATCCTGACGGGCGGCGAGCCGCTCCTGCGGCGTGACATCCTCGAGATCGTTCGGCGCGCGTCGGAGCGCGGACTCTGGGTTGTGGTCGGCACCAACGGCGTGCGCATCACGGAGAACGTCGCGCAGCGTCTCGCAGAGGCTGGCGCCCGAGGACTGTCGCTTTCCCTCGATGCGCTCGATCCCGATCGTCACGACCGCTTCAGGATGGTGCGCGGCGCATGGCAGAACACAGTGGAGGGCGCGCAGATCCTGAACAGGACCGGGCTTCCCTTCATCGTGCAGACGACCGCCGGCGCGCACAATCTCGGCGAGCTCGACGCGATCGCCGACTTCGCGCACGATCGACTCGCCGCCAAGGTCTGGAACCTCTACTTCCTGGTGCCGACGGGGCGTGGGCAGTTCATGTCGGACATGACCCCCGCGCAGTACGACGACGTGCTCGCCTCGCTGTACCGGATCCAGCGGAAGTACGACCGCCGGATGCTCGTGAACGCGAAGTGCGCTCCGCATTACATCAAGACCGTCCTGGAAAACGCTGGCGCCGAGACCGATCCGAAGATCAGGACCTACTCCGGAGGCGCCGGAGGATGTCCGGCGGGGACGCACTACATGGGGATCCGGCCGAACGGGGATGTCACCCCTTGCCCCTACCTCCCGGTCTTCGCGGGGAACCTTCGCCGCGCGGCGCTCACGGACCTCTGGACCTCCTCGGAGCTGTTCGCCGGCATTCGCCGCCGCTCCTCGCTCGGGGGGCGATGCGGGGCGTGCGAGATGAACGGACACTGCGGTGGCTGCCGCGCCCGGGCCTACGGTATGACAGGCGATCTGATGGCCGAGGATCCGCTCTGCACCCACACGCCTGGGAAGTTCGCGGGGTCGCCTCTACTGGCGCTTCGCGGCGCTGATGGAGTCGGTCCGCCTTCGCCCCTCCGGGGCTTCGGCGAGACGCCGCCGTTGATTGAGTACGGCGGCGAATCGGTGACGACGATCGCGTGGGACGATGCGGCCGCGGCGCGGATGAAGAAGATCCCTGTGTTCGTCCGGGGGATGGTGGTCAGGGCCGTCGAGGAGTCCTGCCGCAAGAACGGCCTCGAGCGCGTGACCGTCGAAGAACTCGAACGGATCCGCGCTCGGATGCCTACGCCGAAATTTTTTAGCTAAGGAACGCCTCTTAAGGCGTTCCGATCCTACTAGCGGAAGGGATCAGCGGCCGCTTCCGCCTGTTCGGCTTGCGCTGTTTCCATCCACTTCTGGAACTCTTCGGCGCTCTGGACGGTGACAAAGCCACGCATCCGGGCATGGCCCAAACCACAGAGCTGCGCGCAGGCGATCTCGTACTGGAATCCGGCATTCCCCGTCCGGCTCCGCATGTCCGCGGTTGTGATCGTGGGGATGAACCAGATGGGGATGGTCAAGCCAGGGATGGCATCCTGCTTCACTCGAAACTCGGGCACGCCGAAGCTGTGGATGACGTCCTTGCTGCGGAGCCTCACGATGACCGGCCGATTCACGGGCAGATAGAGCTGATTGACCGTCGTGACGTCGTCCTTCGCCGCGGGATCGGAGCGATCGAGTCCAAGTGGGTTCGACTGGAGGTCGAGCAGCTTGATGTCCGTGCGGCCGAATACGCGGTCGGGCCCGGGATAGTGGATGTTCCAGGCGAACTGCTCACCGGTCACCTGAACGAGCACCGCTTCGTTTTCAGGGGGCAGGTCATCGACCCTCGCGGCCCACAGCGGGATTGCGAATCCGACAAGAAGAATCGCTTCGACGACGGCCACGCCGACCTCGAGATAGGTCGACCGGTGCGACGTGACGCCCTTGTAGTCCGCCACTGGATTCCGGGACTTCCGGAAACGAATGATGGCGTAGAGAAAAAACCCTCCCCATCCGACGAACAGGATGAGCATGAAGATATGAATCCACCCGATCAGGCTGTCGATCTGCCCGCCGTGAGCCGCGGCGAGCGGCGGGAGCCCCATCCACTCAGTCATGTTCTCGACGCCCCTCCCTGGAGCTGCGACCACTCAGCGTCGAGGTCGATATCGGCGATGAGCTTTGCGCGTTTACGGAGATAGAGGAAGAAGCCCAAGAACGCACCCTGGACCGCAAGTGTGATGGCCAGCAGCGCCAGGACGCCGAGCTTCGCTCCGTCGATCATCGGGGTCTCCTCCGCGCCGAAACACACCGGGCAGGCGAAGACATTCGAGTAACCGCCAATCACGACGGCAGCCGTCATGAGAGCCCGTGTGATTCCGAGACGGATCCACGTCGTTTTCATCACAGCGCCCTCGTCTTGCGCAGGAACCACGAGTCGTACATGACCAAGCCGACCGACGTGGCGAACGATGCGATGGCGGCGACGAGGAGGGCGATCCCGCCCCCTCGCCCATACTGCGACAGGCACCAGAGACCGAACACCACCGCGAGCACGGCGGACATCAGAATCAGCATCGCGTGAACCAACCTGAGGTTCATTGGTGAATCCAATAGCCGTCGAAGAAGGTGACGACGGGAAGGGCCATCAGCGCGACGAAAAACGAAACCGTCAACGCGAGGACCGCGTAGATCAGCTTCTTCTCGGAGATCAAGTGCATGAAGTAGCACGCCACCAATGAGCCCTTGATGATGGCGACGAGCAGCGCCACGGTCACGGCAAGCGGCACAGCCAGGTGGACGCGAGAGATCGCCACCGTGATGATTGTCAGAGCCATGAGCGCGACGAAGACGGTGATGTAGACCCTGACGTGTTTGTCGATGTCGACAGCGTGGTCGCCCGTCATGGAGTCAACAGAGTGGTCACTCATGCATGCCGCCTACAGAAGATACAGGGTCGGAAAGAGGAAGATCCAGACCAGATCCACGAAATGCCAGAAGAGGCCCGAGTGCTCGACTCGGTTCGTGAACCACACGGGATTCGTTTTCCAGAGCTTGGAGCCGGGACCCCAGAAATACGCGTTCACTGCCATCCCGCCCACCACGTGGAGCCCGTGCAGTCCGGTCAAGGTGAAATAGATGGCGAGGAAGTTGTTGGTGCTGGGCAATTCCCCCAAGTGGATATGGTGGCTGTATTCGAAGTACTTGACGACAAGGAAGACGAGCCCAAGCAGGATCGTCCCCCCCATGTAGATCCGAAAGGTCCCGAAGCGGCGGCGCATCAGCGACGCCCACGCCATGACCATCGTGACGGAGGACGCAATCAGGACGATCGTGTTGAGTGTGGCGAGCGGAACGTCCAGGAACGTGTCTCCCCGCGGCCAGGTGGGCGCCCCGACGCGAATCAGGATGTAGCTCGCGAAGAGCGCTCCGAACAGCATGACCTCCGAGGCCAGGAAGAGCCAGATCCCGATCTTGCCGTTGTTGAGACCTGTGTCGCGGCGCAGCTCTACGGTGTAGGGGATGTCCATCGCCTATGAGACCTCGTACTGCGGCACGAAGTCCTTGGCCGCGCCGGGAACGCTGTACTCGTAGGGCCCGCGGTACGCCTGCGGAGCCGCGACGAAATTGCCGTGCGGGGGAGGCGAGGGTGCCGACCACTCAATCGTCGTGGCCTGCCACGGATTCTCGCCGACCTTCTCCCCGTGCCGGATGCTCCAGAAGAAATTGAAGATGAAGGGAAGCTGGAAGAGAGCGAGGGACCACGCGCCCCACGACGATACGACGTTCCAGTGCATCGTCGGCTGCGCGAAGTCGTAGGCCGACCCGGCGTCGAACAGGCGCCGCGAGACGCCTGCCAGCCCCACGATGAACATCGGCATGAAGATGACATTCATGAACACGAGCGACCCGGCGAAGTGGATCTTGCCGAGCGTCTCGTTCATCCTCCGCCCAACCGCCTTCGGATACCAATAGTAGATTCCCGCCATGAGGGCGAAGATCGTTCCCGGAGCAACGACGTAGTGGAAGTGGGCGATGACGTAGTAGGTGTCGTGCAGCGGGATGTCTGCGATGTTCAGCCCGAGCGGAAGACCCGTGAGCCCGCCGATGCCGAACATCGGGAGGAACGCGATCGCAAAGAGCATGGGCGTGTTGAAGCGGATCGATCCCCCCCAGAGCGAGATGATCAGGGCCGTGAGGATCACGACCGACGGGATCGAAATGATCATCGTGGTCGTCTGGAAAAACGCCGCCATCGCCGTCCCCATGCCGGTCATGAACATGTGGTGGGCCCAGACGATGAACGACATGAAGCCGAGGAAGACGAGTGAGTAGACCATCGAACGATAGCCCCACAGCGGCTTCCGCGTGTTGTTCGCGATGATCTCGGCGACGATTCCCATTCCGGGAAGGATGAGGACGTATACCTCCGGGTGCGCCAGGAACCAGAACAAATGCTGCCAGAGGAGCGGGTTGCCTCCACCGGTATTCGTGAGGGCCTGGCCGCTGACGACAAGGCCGCTCGGGAGGAAGAAGCTCGTCCCGGCCACACGATCCATCAGCTGCATGACCCCTGCGGCCTCGAGCGGCGGGAAGGCCAGGAGCAGGAGGAAGGCCGTAACGAACTGAGCCCAACAGAAGAAGGGGAACCGCATGAAGGTGAGCCCCTTGGCGCGCAGTTGGATGGTCGTCGTGATGAAGTTGAGCGCTCCGAGCAGCGACGAGGTGATCAAGAAGATCATCCCGATCAGCCACCACGTCTGACCGGTGCCTGCGATAACGGCAAGAGGCGTGTAGGAGGTCCACCCGGATTGAGCAGCCCCTCCGGGGATGAAGAAGCTGCCCAGCATCGTGATGCCGCCGAGGAACAGGCACCAGTAGCTCACCATGTTGATCTTCGGGAAGGCCATGTCCGGCGCTCCGATCTGGAGCGGGAGCACGAAGTTCCCGAATCCTCCGACGGCGAGCGGGACTACCCCCAGGAAGACCATGATCGTACCGTGCATCGCCCCCAGCTCGTTGTAGAACTCGGGGAGCATCGTCCCGCCGGGCATGCGCGCCTCGCCGAAGAGCGACCCGATCAGCGGCAGCGGTACGCCCGGGTAGGCGAGCTGCCAGCGCATGAGCATCATCAAACAAAAGCCAAAGAGGAGGAACAAAAGGCCGGTGACCGCGTACTGAATGCCGATGACCTTGTGATCGGTCGAGAAGACGTACTTGCGCCAGAAGCTGAGTTCCTCGTGATGAACTTCGTGCGCGACGTGCGGCTTGGGTGCAACGACAGCCTTGTCACTCATGAAACGTCTCTCCGATCGCTACTTGGCGCCGGGTACGGCGAACTTGAAGTCCTGGGTCTTGGTATCACTGGCGCCAACCGTGATCGAGGCCGTCTGCGTTCCCAACCTCTCGTGCCAGGCGGTGATCTCGTAGCTCCCCGCGTCAAGACCCGAGATCGTGAACTTCCCGTCCGTGCTCGTCACCGAGAAGAAGGGATGCGTAAAAACGCCGATATAGGCGCTCATCCAGGGGTGGACGTCGCACTTGACCTGGAACATGTTCTCCGGCTTGGGGAAGTTCGTGGTCATCTCCTTGACCGTCGCCGGCTGCCCGCGGTTGAACGACGCGTTGATCTTCGGAAGCGTGTGGATGTTATGGAGGATGCCATCGGAGTTGAGGATCCTGTATGTCTGTCCAACCATGATCCCCATCACGTGCGGCTTGTATTCACAGCCATCCTGATTGAGGACCACGGGGTTCTTGGGAGCGGGATACGTCTTCCCCGCCGGCAGACCCTTCGAGACCCACACCATGATGTTCCCCATGGTGTTGCCGCTGCCGAGGACCAGCGCCTCGTTCGGGGCCGGTTTCCCCCCGTGCTTCTTGTGGCAGACGGGCTCAGCGTCCATGGCGAGCGGCTTGAGCGCGGGGGCTTTTCCGGCAAAGTTGACGGTCCCCGTGATGGTCGCCGCGACAGCGACGCCCGGCGAGCCCAACACCGCGACCAGCCCGGCCGCCAGCCAAAACCTGTTTCGTGTCCCGCGCATGATCAGGTCCTTGGTCATTGTCACCTGTCTCCTTCGTGATTGCAGACGCTACCCCTATCATCCGTTATTAAGTGGGTAGGTCGGCGCAGGAATTGCCGATTTGCGCGAATTCTACACCGGACCCGCCACGCGTCAACAACACAACTCATCTGAATCCTCTTTCATCGCGTCGTCAAGCGCACCGGTTCGACTCGGGCGGCGGGCAGCCTGACGTAGACTCGTTCCGATGGAACCGGAGACGAAGGACGGAGTGCGACGGCCGGCCGGACTCTGGCTGCTGACCATCGTGCTGCTGACCAGTCCGCTGTTTCATCTCCTGGCGCTGGTGTTCGACACGCGGTGGCTCAACTTCGGCAGCCACCAGCCCTGGGACGCGTTCGTCTACTTCGTGATTGCACCAGTGGTGGGCGCGACGATGCTCCGCCGCCACGAGCGAGCGCGATTCTCGGTCTACGTCTTCCTGTCTTGCGAGATCCTGCGTGCGATCCGAATCCACTCCGGGCTTCTGGGTCTCTTGTCGGTGGTTTCGCTCCTGTACTTGCAGCTTCCAGCGGCCCGGCGGTTCCATCCCGCGGTGGACCCGCGCAAGGTGATGGCGAGATTGCGCGTCAGATCCCCAACGCCCTGACGAAGGCACACGTCAGACGTTCTCGAACGCGAGCGATTCGGCGAGCCTCGGATCGCGCAGCGGTACGAGCGCCTGCCGGCGCATCAGCCAGCTCGCCGCCGCCACGAAACACCCGCCGACGGCGACGAGCGCGGCCACGTCGAGCAACGACGGACTGAACCCGTCGGGATGGAGCGTCGGCATGACCTGCCAATAGAGATCGACGAGGTGCATGACGAGGAGCCACGCTCCCCCGATGGCCAGAGTCGCTCCGTTCCGTTTGACGGGCCTCCCCATCAGGTAGAAGAACGGCACGACGAAATGTCCCGCCATGAGGAAGAGCGAGACCGTCAGCCAGGACCCTTCCATCCGCGCCTTGTACCAGATCGTCTCCTCCGGCAGGTTCGCGTACCAAATGAGGAAGAACTGGGAGAAGCCGATATAGGTCCAGAACACCATGAACGCGAAGAGGAGCTTTCCGATGTCGTGCAGGTGCTCTGCGCTGATGACTGTGTCGAGCAGTCCCGCCCGGCGCATCGCCACCGCAACGACCGAGAGCAACGCGAAGAACCCGACGAAGGAGCCCGCGAAGAAATAAACGCCGAAGATGGTGGAGTACCAGTGCGGCGTGAGCGACATGATCCAATCGACCGAGGCGAACGCCGTGGTCAGCGCGAGGACGATGATCGCGGGACCGGCAAAGCGGCGCAGGCGGACGGAGACCGCCGGGTCCCCCGTCGCGTCCTGACCGCGCGAGCCTCTGTAGTAGAGGAGGGCGATGAAGGACCAGCATCCGAAGTAGAAAGCGGCCCGGATCAGGAAGAACGGCACATTGAGGTAGGGCGCCTTCCACTGAAGCAGTGCATCGCGGGCGACGGCCTCGGGGTGCGACCACTCGTAGAGATCGTGCAGACCGAGCAGCACCGGGAGAATGAGAGCCGCCATGACCGGAATCGTTGCGAAAACGGTCTCGCCGATCCGCCGCACCACGATCCCCCATCCGCCCTGGGTCGCATAGTGGATCAGCACGAAGAAGAGCGCGCCGAGGGCCAAGCTCAGAAAGAACAGGAACGCCACGAGCCACGAAAAGAAGAATTGCTTCGGATTCGCCGCCCCCAGAATCGCGCAGACCACGCCGCCCAGCAGGGCGCAGCCGGCGCCAATGACGGGAAGGCGGTTCCACGGGTGCCCCGGCGGGATCGTGGCCTGCTCGGGCCGCAGCGCCACGCGATCGCGGTCGGTTGTCATTCAGGACTCCAGAAGCTCGACGTTTCGTGCGCCCAGCGACTTCAGCAGCTTCCCGGTGGCCGACGCATCGAACCGCGGATCCCACGACTCGATCGAGATGAAGAAGGCGTCGTCGGTCACGCGCTCGAAGAGCTTGGATTGAAAGAGCGGATGGTGATGCATCGGAAGCCGGTTCAGACCGAGCATGCCAAGGACGGCGCCGAGCGCGGCGAAGAGAACTCCGAGCTCGAATGTGATCGGAATGTAGGCCGGCCAGGCGAGTAGCGGTTTGCCGCTGATCACGAGAGGGTACGCGGAGGAGTGGACCCACCACTGCAGGCCGAACCCGAGCGCGGCCCCGGTGAGACCGCTCACGAGGATGATCCACGGTAGCGGGGAGCGCCGGAGCCCCATCGCTCCTTCGAGGCCGTGAACGGGGAACGGCGTGTGAGCGTCCCACCGCGTGAAGCCCGCGTCGCGTACGCGCTCGCACGCGTGATAGAGGTCCGCCGGCGTGGTGAACTCGGCGAGGATCCCGTAGTAGGGCCCGCTCGGGAGCTGGTTCACGAGCAGCGGTTTTGTCCAGAGCGAGCGAAGCGAGTCGAAGGCCATCAGGAGGCTCCCTCGGGTGCGGGTCCGCCACGCGCCGGAAATGCGGCCCGGTGGTCACTGATCTCGCGTTTGGCGCCAGCATGCCCATGCGGATCGGCCTGCGGCAGCACAGTCTTGACTTCGGCGGTGGCCACCATCGGGAGAAAGCGCACGAACAGACAGAACATCGTGAAGAAGAGCCCGAAGCTTCCGAGCAGGCACGACACGTCCCACACCGTGGGCGTGAAGTAGCCCCAGGCGGACGGGAGGAAATCACGGTGCAGCGACGTGACGATGATCACGAACCGTTCGAACCACATGCCGATGTTGATCACGATCGACAGCGCGAACAGGATCGGGATGCTCGTGCGCGCCTTCTTGAACCAGAAGATCTGCGGGCTGATCACGTTGCAGGAAATCATGGTCCAGTAGGCCCAGGCGTACGGTCCCCGCGCGCGGTTCATGAACGTGAAGCCCTCGTACGGGTTCCCGCTGTACCACGAGGTGAAGAACTCGGTGGCATAGGCGAAGCCGACCATCGTCCCGGTGACCAGCATGATCTTCGCCATGTAATCGAAGTGCTTGAGCGTGATGATGTGCTCGAGGCGGAACGCCGTGCGGCAGATCACCATGAGCGTCACCACCATGGCGAACCCCGAGAAGATTGCGCCGGCAACGAAATAGGGCGGGAAGATCGTCGTGTGCCACCCGGGAAGTACCGAGACGGCGAAATCCATCGAGACGACCGAATGGACCGAAAGGACCAGCGGAGTCGCGAGGGCGGCGAGGACGAGATAGGCGGTTTCGTAATGCTGCCATTGCCGCACTGAGCCTCGCCATCCGAGGGCGAAGAAGCCGTAGGCGTACTTCCGGGCGCGAGTGGTCGCCCGATCGCGCATCGTCCCCAAGTCCGGAATCAAGCCGACGTACCAGAACAGGACGGAGACGGTTCCGTACACGCTCACCGCAAAGACGTCCCAGAGAAGAGGGCTCCTGAAGTTGGGCCACATACTCATCTGGTTGGGGAGCGGGAACATCCAGTACGCGACCCAGACGCGTCCCACGTGGATCCCGGGGAACAGCAGCGCACACATGACCGCGAAGATCGTCATCGCCTCCGCTGCGCGGTTGATCGAGGTGCGCCATTTCTGCCGGAAGAGGAAGAGAATCGCCGAAATCAGCGTCCCGGCGTGCCCGATGCCGACCCAGAACACGAAGTTTGTGATATCCCACGCCCAGCCGACAGGGACGTTGAGTCCCCAGATGCCGATCCCCTCCCAGAAGAGCCACGAGACCGCCACGCCGAGAAGGCCGAGGAGCGCAAGGGCAGGGAGGAAATAGAGCCACCAGCCGATCGGCGCCGGCCGCTCGACCGGCCCGGCGACAGCCTCGGTGATGGAATGGAAATCCGGCGAGCGCAGGATGAGCGTAGGATTGCCCGAGACAGGGTTGTCGAGCAGTTCTGCTTCCGTCTGGGCCAAGCCTGTTCCCCCGATTTATATGTGAAGAGTGGCCGTGCGTGTTTGAAGAGTGGCGGTGTACGTACCACTGCGGATCGCGCGAGTCAAGGGTCGCGGTACTACAACACAGCCGCCTACGCTACGGGCTCCGCGCGGAGGCGGATCCGCCTTCGCGCACACTCTCTTCGGGTGCGCTACGGCGAGACCTCGCCGTAGCCTTGGCGTAGGCGGGCCGTGAGGCCGATCTGCTCGAGCAGCGGTTCGATGTCGTCTCCTGAAGCAGGAATACAGGCGAGGATTCTCGAGGCGTTCTCCCGGACCCACGGGTCCGCCTCCGGAAGCGCCCGCACCGCGCGGCCGGAGTCGAGGAGCCGTTGCCACCACTCGTGCGTCTCGGCCGCGAACTCCTGAAGAAGCGACGGCGCTCCACTCGAGTGCTGGATCCGCGAAATGCGCGAGGCTAACTCGCGCGCTTCAACAAGCCCCGAGTTCATGCTGTGCACGCCGACCGGCGTCGCCTGGTGCGCAGCGTCGCCGGCGAGCCACACGCTTTCTTTGCCAAGGCTTCGCGCGAGACGCTGCTCGAACAGGCCGAGCGTCGACCAGTAGATCTGCGTCGGTCGCGCGGCGAACCAAGGCGCCCTCGCGGCGATCAACTGCTCGAGCCGCTCCATTGAAGTCGCGTGTTCCACGGCGTCTCTGATCTGGAATCCCCATCGGCATCGCCCGTCCTCGAGGGGCCAGTACACGCTCGTCAAGTCTGGATCGAGAATCACCCGCACTTCCGCGGGAAGCTCCCCCGCCGCCTCGATCTCGTAGATGGAGAAGAGCTGACCGGCGCCATGCTCCTCCATCTCGATGCCGGACATCCGCCGCACGGCCGAATCGTACCCGTCGGCGCCGATCACATAGGCAGGTCGGATCGTCTCGCTTCGCACGACTACCCACTCGCTTCGCGCAACGGGGTAACCCATCGCAACCTGGTCGAGCTTGGCGACGTCTGCGCGGAAGGGTGTGCCGTTCATCGTGAGAGCCTGGAGCCGGTGTCCCCAGAGGACTGTGAGCTGCCTCCGGCGGAGCGCCTCCTCCGCGGCTCTCTCCAGCACGCTTTGGCGGATGACAAGGAGATACGGATGTTTGGACGCGAGGGCCGAATAGTCGATCTCCGCGTGTCTTTCCCGCCCTTCGTAGTACGCGACCTTCGTCAGCTTCCGCCCCGCGGCGATCAGCCCTTCGGAGAGTCCGGCCTCGTCGAGCATGCGGAGCGCGTGCGGATGGATCGCGAGCGCGTAGCTGTGCTGAGTCGTCCGCTGGTGCATGTCGACGATCTCCACGCGGACTCCGTACTGTTGTAGGAACAGCGCCGCGACGAGACCGACTGGACCGGCACCGACGACGAGAACCTCAGGATCGGGGTGGCTGAACATCGACCTTCCTCCTCGCGCGTACTGCACCGAGGCTGCAAGATCGGCTCCCGGGCAGCCGCGCTCAGAAAAAGCGTGAGACCGCGGAATTTCCGTCTAGAGGTCCCGTCTCGATCCGGAATCCTTCACGCTCTCGCGAAAAACTTCGCGCTCAGGGCGATATTGGCAGGTTTTGGCGTGAGTTGATAGACGCGAGTCGCTAATCCATGTTCGCCAGTTGCGAGAGGATCGCGTCAATGGGCGCTTTCGCACAGGCGAACATCGGGGTGTCGCGCTGCGTATACAGGCTCGCCTCCGTGTAACGCAGCCGCCCCACCAGATCGACGAACTCTTGCGGGTAGTCCGAGTCGAACGCGACCACGAAGTCCTGGTCGTCGATGCCGTAGCTGTTGCTCGTGTTGAGGCGGACGCCCTTGAACGGGGCGGAGGCGGCGATATGCTCGTCCATCATCCCCTGCCGCGCGTGGGGCGAGAGGCGGTACCACGCCCGCGTCTTGGTGAAGGGATATACGAACAGGTATTTGCCTTCCCCCGGTAGCAGCTCGATGCCATCTCCAGCGCCCTTCATCTTGTTGACGTAAGGCGACCGGCGCTGCAACGAGAGGTAGCTGTACACCTGCGACAGATAGGCGCCCAGCGGCGACCGCCTGATTGCCGCTTCCATCGATTGAAAGCACAGCGGGTCGAACGCGATCCGCCAGAGCATGAAGTCGACGTCCGCGCGCAGGCCCACGAGTGAGTACGTGCGGAGGATCACCTCGTCCAAACACTCCCACTTCCGCACCAGATCGATGAAGGCGGCCGCCGCCATTCGCTGCTCGTCGACGGGGAGCCGCCGGAACAGCGGGTCGAGTCGGTAGAACGAATAATTCAGGAACTGGCGGCGTTGCCTGTCCGGGCTCTTGCTCGTGACGATCCCGGTGGGGTCGAGGTCGACGGAGGGGCCACGGCGGGGCGCTGGGCCGCTGCCCTCGGGAGAATGCTCCATGCTCATACCTGTGTAGATGACTCCTACCACGGATTGTCGAGCGCGTGAAGCCCCGTTGCCGACTCGGCCCGCGCGATCAGGACACGTCCAAAAGCACCTTCAACACCGGCTTCGTTTGTGCGCGAGCAAGCGCATCAATGCCACGCGACAACGTGAATCGATCGCTGATCAGCGGCTGCACCTGGACGTGACCGCGTTCGAGCGCCAGCAGCGCCTGATCGAACGGGCCGCAACGCGACCCGACGAGTGTCACTTCATCGATCACAAACGGCGCCCACGCCATCGTTTGCACACCCGCCACCGTCGTCTTGAGCACGATCGTGCCGCGAGGCCGCACCAGCTTGAGCGCGGTCGGAAGTCCCGTCTCCGACCCGGTGCAGTCGACCACGATATCCGCAGAACGCTCGTCGAGCGGATCAGAGAGCCGCGCCGTGTCTATGCCCATCGACAACAGCAGCGCCAGCTTCTCGTCATGCTTCCCGACCACGAGGACCCGGCGCGACAGCCGCGCCAGCACCTGCGCGCAGAGATTCCCGAGACGACCATCGCCAAGCACGACGACGCGGTCGTCGGGCCGCACCGTCACCTGCATCGCGATCTGGCACGCCGCGGCGACGGGCTCGGTGAACACCGCAATGTCGTCGGATAACGCATCCGGCACGAGATGCAGGTTTCGCTGCGGGACGGCAATCAGATCCGCGAAGGCGCCATCGTGGCCCAGGATGCCCAGCACCGTCCGGTGCGGACAGTGTGTGTGTAGCCCCCGGCGGCAGGTCTCGCAGCGCCAGCACGCACAGTTGATTTCTCCGACGACGCGACGTCCGCCAAAGGGACCGGATTCGGCGACGCCCACGAACTCGTGTCCAAGGACGCCACGAAACCCCATGTAGCCCTTGATCAGTTGCAGGTCGGTCTCGCAGACGCCGGCGCGCACGACGCGCACCAGAACCTCTCCCTCAGCAGGCGTGGGCGACGGCCGGTCGTCGCGAACCTCGACGTGGTCGTTCAGAACGATGGCACGCATCGGAGCTGAATTCCGAACTTGATCCTAGTGTGCACCCTCACGCGGAGCCTCGGACGCCGCACCAGTCGTACGCGGCGGCGGCGCTGGCACGCCGTAGCCCGAGCCGCCCGCGCCACCGGGATAGGTCTTCAAACCACGCGACAGCACGTCGGTCATCGTCAACCCGAGCAGGATGGCCAGAAAAAAGAACGCGGTGCCCACGAACAGCTTGGTCAGGCGGCTGCTGTACTTCGCGTGCATGAAGAACAGAATGACGAGCGTCGCCTTGGTGATGGCGATGCCGATCGCCACCGGGAAGTTGAACGACCCGAGGTTGACGAACGCGACGGCAACGGTGATGGCCGTCCCGACCATCAACGCGGCGAAGATGGCGTAGTAGGTGCTCTTGGGTGAAATGTGTCCAGCCATGGCTGTTACGCGAAGTGGTGGGCCCGATCCACCAAGTACAGCAGCGGGAACAGGAAGATCCAGACGATATCGACGAAGTGCCAATAGAGCCCGGTGATCTCGACCGGTGTGTACCACTCCGGCGAAAACCGCCTCTTGTAAGCCATCCAGCAGATCACCGCCATGATGCCGAAGCCGATCACCATGTGGGTGGCGTGGAGCCCTGTCATCAGGAAGTACAGGGAGAAATAGATCTGTGCAGGCCCCGCGTTCGGGCCCGGAAACATGAAGTCAGGGCCCGGCACGTGGTGGTGTTCGAATTTCTCTGCGTACTCGAAGTATTTAACGACGAGGAAGGTCAGTCCGAGCGCCATCGTCATGAGCAGCCACACGACGATTGCGCGCTGCGAGCCGGTCTGGGCCGCGCGGACCGCGAGCGCCATCGTCAGACTGCTGCCGATGAGCACTGCCGTGTTGAACGCTCCGAGTACGATGTCGAGCTCGCGACTCGCCTCGGCCCAGGCCTGGGGATACCACACGCGATACAGCATGTAGGCCAGGAACAAGCCGCCGAAGAACAGGACCTCGGTGATGAGGAACAGCCACATCCCCAGCGTGGCCGCCTCATGCTGCTGATCCAGCGTGTCGAAGTGATGCTGGAGATCGGGGTGATGGGCGGCGTGCGCGCCGTGAGCACCAGCGTGGGTGGCTGTGGCGTCAGTCAACGGTGATCTCCCGGCTGGCGTACTCGTAAGCGTCGTGAGTCACGATCGGCTGCACTTCGAAGTTGTGCGGCAACGGCGGCGACTGCGTCGTCCATTCGAGCCCGGTCGCGTGCCACGGATTGGCGCCCGCACGCTCGCCTTTGAACAACGACACCGTCAGATAAATGCCCACGAGCAGATAGCCGACGGCGAGGATCGAGGCACCCGCGGAGGACAGCACGTTCAACACTTGGAATTCGTCAGGGTAGACGTGATACCGCCGCGGCATCCCCAGATAGCCGAGGATGAACTGCGGCCCGAACGTCAAGTTGAACCCAGCGAGCACGATGATCGCCGCCACTTTGGCCCAGATCTCGGAATACATGCGGCCGGTGATCTTCGGCCACCAGAAATGCAGCCCGGCGAAGAACCCCATGACCGCGCCGCCGACCATGATGAAGTGGAAGTGCGCCACGACGAAATAGGTGTCGTGGATGTGGACGTCGACGCCCAGGGCGGCCGTGATCAGGCCCGTCAACCCGCCGATCAGGAACAGCGCGAGGAACGCAATCGCCCAGATCATCGGCGCTTTGAGCCAGATGGCCCCCTTGTACATCGTCGCCGTCCAGTTGAACGTCTTCACGGCGGACGGGATCGCAACGGCGTAGGTCAAGAACGAGAACACCAGCGCCGAGTACACGGAGATGCCTGACACGAACATGTGGTGCGCCCACACGAGGAAACCGAAGATGGCGATCGCCAGACTCGAGAAGGCGACGAACGAGTAGCCGAAGATGGTCTTGCGCGAAAAGCACGCGATCACTTCGCTGATGGCACCCATCGGCGGGAGAATCATGATGTAGACCGCCGGGTGCGAGTAGAACCAGAACATGTGCTGAAAGAGCACCGGGTCCCCACCCAGAGCGGCGTCGAAGATGCCGAAACGGAAGAAGCGCTCGATCGCCAGCGCGAGCACCGTAATCGCAATCACCGGTGTTCCGAGGATCTGCACCAGGCTCGTGGCGTAGACGGCCCACACGAACAGCGGCAGGCGGAACCAGGTCAGTCCCGGGGCCCGCATCCGGTGGATCGTCACCATGAAGTTCAGGCCGGTGAGAATCGACGAGAAGCCTGTGATGAACACACCGAGTCCGGTCATCATCACGTTGGAGTTGCTGGCGCGACTGCTGTAAGGCGTGTAGAACGTCCATCCGGTGTCGACGCCGCCGGTCACCATCGCATAGACGGTGAACAGAAACCCGATCACGAAGATGTACCAGCTCAGTAGATTGAGCTTCGGAAACGCGACGTCCTTGGCTCCCAGCATGAGGGGCAGGACGAAGTTGCCGAGGATGGCCGGCACCGCAGGGATCAGCACGAAGAACACCATGGCCACGCCGTGCATGGTGAACATCTTGTTGTAATCGTCGTTCGAGAGGAGATCACCGGCGGGCGTCGCCAGCTCGAGGCGGATCACCGTCGCAAACAGACCACCCAGGAAGAAGGCCAGCGTCACGACGGCGAGATACATCAGGCCGATGCGCTTGTGGTCCTTCGTGAGGAGCCACGATGCAACACTGTGCTGATGATTGAGATACGTCAGTGGTGTGGATGCCATGGTCCTACTTCTTCTGCGGGGTCGCCGGTGGCGTGACGCCCGGTTCGGCGGCCGATCGCGGCTCACCGCCAGACGTGGTCCGCAGCGACTTCACATACTCGACGAGGGCCATCACGCTCTCTTCGCTCAGCAGCCCCTGGAAGGTCGGCATCAGTGGCTGATACCCGGCGACGAGCTTGGCCTGCGGTGTCAGAATGGATTCGCGGATGTACGCTTCGTTGACCGCAACACTGGTGCCATTGGCCAACTCCTGGGGCGCGCCGAACTTGTTGACGAGCGAGGGCCCTCGCCCCGAATCGTCGCTGCGGTGACAGGTGTTGCAGGCGAGGTCGCTGAACAGCTGCTCCCCGCGTTGCGACAGTGAGCCGGCTCCCAGTCCACCGGCGAGCCACGCCTGATACTCGGCCGGCTCCATGACGACGACTTTCCCGATCATGCCGGAGTGCTTCGTTCCGCAGTACTCTGCGCAGAACAGGTGATACTCGCCCAGCTTCGTCGCCGTGAACCAGACCGTGCTGTATCGACCTGGGATCGCGTCGGCTTTCACTCGGAACGAGGGGAAGAACATCGAGTGAAGGACGTCCTCCGAAGTAAACGTCACCTTGACCGGGCGCCCCGCCGGCACGTGCAGCTCGTTGATCTCGTTCTGGCCGTCGAGGTGTTGGAACTTCCACATCCACCGCTTGGCAGTGGCGTAGATCTCGAGCGCTTGGTCGGGCGGGCGCTGCAGGTCGAAGTACACGTCTGCGGCCCAGGCGAAGATCACAATGGAAATCAGGAAAGGAATGATCGACCAGGCCAGCTCGAGCGGAATCGACCCGTGAATGCTCTCGCCGACGGCAAGTGGATCCTCGGTGTGGTATTTCGCCGCGAACCAGATCACCAGGACGGAGACGAGCACGGCAAAGAACGCCGTCACGGCGACGATGAAGAGAAACAGGTTGTCCACGCGCGAGGCGATCGTGGACGCCTGTTCAGGAAACAGCGAGAACCCAGATCCCATAAACGCTCAGGCGTGCCCCTCCGCGGCCGATCGCACCTCGCGGCGCCGCATCAGCAGGATGAAGCCTCCGATGAAACACACGGTCAACACACCGCCGAGCCGCATGATGTTCATGAACACCGGACCGTAACGGCCGTGAGACGGGTCGTACTGGAAACAGTAGAGCAGCAACTCGTCGACGACAGAGCCGATTTTGCCGTTGCCCGAATCGATCAGCGCGAGGCGCAGATCGCGGGGCGAATACTCCACGCCGTAGAAATAGCGCGACAACGTGCCGTCGTGAGTCGCCACCAGCAGGCCGCTGACATGCGCGAACTGGTTCGTCTCGGTGTCCCACTGATACGTGAACCCGGCGGCCGATGTGACCTGCCGGATCGACGCCTCGGACCCGGTGAGGAAGTGCCAGCCATTCGATGTCTCACGTACGGCCCAGTGATCGAGATGCGCCCGCTTCTTGGCGTTCGCCGCCTCCGGCGTGTCGCGTGGATCGAAGCTGACCAGCACGATGTCGAAGTCCTTGCCAGGCGTGAACGGCAGCACCTTCAGCGCAGACGAGATCCCGTTCATCACCTGTATGCACAGCATCGGGCATTGGTAGTACACGAACGCGAGCACCACCGGCCGCGACCCAAAGTACTCGCCGAGGGCGACGCTGCGGCCCGTTTCATCTGTGAAGCGAACGTCGAGCGGAAGCTTCTGCCCGAGCCGCTGCGCAAAGGTGACGTCTTTGAACTGCGGCGGCACGTTCGACGCGACGATGCCGCTGGTGAAGCCCATCGAGCCGGGCATGCCGGGCTGCTGCTGCGCCTGGACGGCCGTCATGCAAAATGCAAAATGCAAAATGCAAAAGGACACCGTCACACGCACGCCAACTTGCCGCGCTGCCGACTGCTTTTGCATTTTGCATTTTGAATTTTGCATTCCAGGTACTGCTTTCTACTGTCTTCGCCGTTCCAGCGTCCGGCCCGAGCTCGAATCCTGCGGCATCATGCCGAGCGGCACATCCTGCGGCGCGTCGGCCGGAGATTGCGCCCGCGCCGGTAGACCACGTTCGATCGTCAGACGCATCGCTTCGTCGATCGGAATGTGCACGGTGCCGGCGTTGCGGTCGATCCAGCCGTAGCTGTTCAGCCGCTCGTTCTCGCCCGTGCGGTACTGGTCCATCTCGATGGCGGGAAACCGCTGCAGCCGCGGCGCGGCGGGCAGGCGGTGCTCCTGACCGACGGCCAGGGGGAACTCGGGTACGCTGGCGGCTTCTCGCTGCGTGACGAACACGCGGAACATGATCCACATCAGCACATGCACGACCAGCGCGCTGAGCGTCAGCCAGATCGCAAACTGCACGATCATCCAGACGTTGACGTCGCTGTGCTCGTGTCCCGATGCTTCCGTCGTTTCGCGATACTCGTCGTCGGCCGTAACGTGGCTCACCGCGGCATCGTGATGGGCCATCAGTGTCCTCCCGCGCCGCTTTCGAGGGCCTGGCGCAGATACGGATCACCCGTTGCGAGCAGCGGTCGCTCGCGGAGTTGTGTGAAGAACATCCACACCCAGAAGCCGCCGATGGCCAGCGGGGCGGCCAGGTCCAGCCAGTGGACGAAGAAGTGGCTCACGTGCTCGCCGGCGAGCAGATGCAGGTTGCCGCCGGTTGACGCGAACTCCGGCGACACCAGCATGTAGATATCGGCAAAGCGCATGAACAGCATCCACGCCGCGATGACCACGAGGCGATGGGGGTTCCGCTTCAGATCGCGTGAGAGCAGCAGGAGCCACGGCACCGCAAAATGGAAGATCGTCAGGAAGAGCGCGAGGTACTGCCACCCGTGTGTCGTCCGCGTCGTCATGTAGGGAATCTCTTCGATCAGATTCGCCGCGAACACGAGCAGGTACTGCGAGAAGTTGAAGTACGCCCACAGCATCACGAAGGCAAACATCAGCTTCCCGAGATCATGGAAATGGTGCGGCTTGAGCACGTCGGCCAGCGGCTCGTGCTTGAACAGGAACGCGGACACGACAATCGTGAACGCCAGCGCAGACAGTCCCTGGCCGCCCATCATCAGGAACCCGAACAGCGTCGAGTACCAGTGCGGGTTGAGCGACATGATCCAGTCGATGCCTGCACCGGTGACCGTGAGCGCATAAATCACGAGACCGGCACCGCTCAACCGCTGCAGCCGGGTGTTGACGGCGACGTCGCCGCGATCCTGCGCCTGCGACCATTTGCTGAGGAGCGTCGCGATGCCCCACCAGCCGACAAAGTAGACCGCCGCCCTGATGACGAAGAAGGTCGTGTTGAGATACGCCGCTTTGTGCCGCAGTACTTCGTCGGCCTGCACGTGATCTGCGTGCGTCCACGGAAACAGCGTGCCACGCCCGAGCAGCACCGGGAGGAACAGCACCATCAGCAACGGCAGCGTCCGGCTCGACGCTTCGAAGACCCTGCGGAAGACGCCCCACCCGCCGCCGGACAGGTGCTGGATCATCACCATCGCCATCGAGCCGAGCGCGATGCCGAGGAACAGCAGGTACGCAATCAACCAAGAGCGGTACAGCTGCTCGGGGTCGACGAAAAAGCCGACCGCACATGCCGCCAGCCCGATGCCTCCCGCAATGAGGGCGCGCGAGCGTGGCCGTTCGATGTCGGCCACCGGCGGCGCGTAGGTGGTCACCACGGTCACTTGATCTCCTGGGCCGGCGCGGCCGGCGGCGGCGTCGGGCGATCGAGATCGCCGCGGCGATCGGCCGGCACGTCGGCAACGGTGGCGCTCTGACTCAACTGCAGCGCGCGGATGTATGCGGCAATCGCCCACCGATCCGCAGGCGGCACCTGGGCCGCGTAGTCCTGCATCGCGCCGAATCCGTTGGTCATCACGTCGAAGAAGTAGCCGGCCGGCGCATTGCGCAGGCGCTCCTCGTGATACGAGGGCGGCTGCCGGAAGCCGCGGCGGACGATCATCCCGTCGCCGACTCCGGTGCGGCCGTGGCACGGCGAGCAGAAGACGTTGAAGCGCTCCCGCCCGCGCGCCATGACATCGGCCGTCACCGGCATGGGGAACTCGGTAGCGAGCTGACCGTTGACGCGTCCCGTGTAGAAGTGCGCGTCCTCCCGGAGTTGACCGCGAGCGACCGTATTGGCCACGAGCGTCCGCGACGCCGCGCCGTTGGCGAAGAACGGGCTCGCCTGCAGCGGGTCGTAGCTGGGTGCATCGTGCATGTCTTGACGGCACGCCGCCGCCAGGCACGCCAGGGCGATCATGACGCCAACCCTACGGTGCAACTTCGGTGACTCCCACGGCATGCAGGTTCTCGAGGAACTGCGCGGTCGAGGTGCGGTCGAACCGCGGATCACTCGCCTCGATCACCAGAAAAAACCGATCGGTCGTCGCACGCGTGAACGCGTCGACGTTGAAGACCGGATGGTAGGGCTGCGGCAGCTTGTTGAGCGCCCACATGCCCAGAAAGGCTGTCAACGCTGCGCCGAGCACCGTCGTCTCGAACGTCACTGGAATGAATTGCGGCCAGCTGACAAGCGGCCGGCCACCGACGTTCATCGGATAGGCGACGGCCGAGGCCCAGGACGCGAGGCTGAACCCGCCGATGCCACCGAGAATGCCGCCAATCAGCACCAGCAACGGGAGCCGCGTCCGTTCGAGATCGAGCGCCTCGTTCAGTTCTTCGATGGGAATTGGAGAGTACGCGTCCATCTTGCGGTAGCCGGCCAGACGTGCCTTGGTGGCGGCGTCGACCAGCCCTGCTGGGGTGTCGAACTCGGCCATCAGGCCGTAGAGCGCGTGTGCGGCGACGCGTTCCATCACATCACCCGTGCTGTTCAGCCACACGCCCAGGGTCTCCGCCGGGCGGATGGTGCGGGGTGGGGTTGACCTTGGCTTCCGGCACGATCGTCCGCATCTCGAAGATCGCGATTGCCGGCAAGAAGCGGATGAAGAGGAAAAAAAGGGCCAGGAACAATCCGATCGTCCCCGCGAACATCGAGAAGTCCCACGCGGTCGGGTAATACATGGCCCAGGACGAAGGCAGGAAATCCCGGTGCAGGCTCGTCGCAATGATGATGAACCGCTCGAGCCACATCCCCACGTTCACGAACAGCGACAGCACGAAGAGCAGCGGGAGGTTGTCTCGAACACTGCGGAACCAGAACAACTGGATCATCACCACATTGATGGCGATGAGCGACCAGTAGAACACCGCATACGGGCCCGTCATGCGGTTGTACATCATGTACTCTTCGTACGGATTCGCGCTGTACCACGCGAAGAATGCTTCGTTGGCGTACCCGTAGGCGACGATCATCCCCGTGACCAGCATGACCTTCGTCATGTTGTGGATGTGCCGCATCGTGATGAAGTCTTCGAGCCCGTAGAACTTGCGCAGCGGAATCGCCAGCGTCATCACCATCGCGAAGCCCGAGTAGATCGCGCCGGCGACGAAGTACGGCGGGAAGATCGTCGCGTGCCAACCCGGAAGATTCGACACCGCGAAGTCGAAGCTCACCACGGAGTGCACGGAGAGCACGAGCGGGGTGGAGATGCCGGCCATGAGCAAGTACGCCGTCTCGTAGCGCTGCCAGTGCTTGGCCGAGCCCCGCCATCCGAGCGCGAGCATGCCGTAGAGGCGCCGCGCAAAGCGCGACTTCGCGTGATCGCGAAGCGTGGCCAGGTCCGGCACCAGCCCCTGGTACCAGAAGAGCGCCGAGACCGTGCCGTACGTCGAGACGGCGAAGACGTCCCAGATGAGCGGGCTCCGGAACTGCGGCCACAATCCCATTACGTTCGGGTACGGGAACAGCCAGTACACCGCAAGCCACGGCCGCCCGGTGTGGAGCAGCGGGAACATGGCCGCGCACGCGACGGCGAACAGCGTCATCGCCTCGGCGAATCGGTTGATCGACGTCCGCCACTGCTGCCGGAAGAGCAGAAGAATCGCCGAAATGAGCGTGCCCGCGTGGCCAATACCGATCCACCAGACGAAGTTGATGATGTCGAACGCCCACCCGACCGGGACGTTGTTGCCCCAGATCCCGATGCCAGTCAGCAGCAGCTTGCCGATGGTCACGTTGAGGACCATCAACAGTCCGAAGGCGACCGCGAAGCCGAGGAACCAGCCGAGCGGCGTGCGTTTCGACAGCACGACGTGGCTGATGGTGTCGGTGACCGAGGTGAAGGTATGCCCCGGCGCGATGACGGCAGGCGTTCGCGCGAGGAGTGCAGCCTCCGCGGACGCGCTGCTCCGATCCGGTTGGTCCGGCGCCACTACTGTTTCTCCCCGGAGGCGGTTTCCGCGCGTGGATCGAGCTCAGTGTTGGGATTCCACACGACCGCCATGTAGGTCGTGCGCGGCCGGGTGTTCAGCTCGGCCAGCAAGGGATAGTTCAATGAGTTCGCCTTCTGCTTCGACACGCGGCTGTTGGGATCGTTGATGTTGCCGAAGACAATCGCCTCGGTCGGACACGCCGCCTGACACGCGGTCACGATGTCGCCGTCGCGAATCTGGCGATCCTCGAGCTTGGACGCCACACGTGCCTGATTGATGCGTTGCACGCAGTACGTGCACTTCTCCATGATGCCGCGGCTTCGCACCGTGACGTCCGGGTTGCGCATCAGCTTCAGACTCGGCGTGTCGAAATCACCGTAGAGGAGGAAGTTGAATCGGCGCACTTTGTACGGGCAGTTGTTCGAGCAGTAGCGTGTGCCGACGCAGCGGTTGTAGACCATATCGTTCAGGCCTTCGTCGCTGTGTACGGTCGCCGCCACCGGACACACGACTTCGCACGGCGCCGTCTCGCACTGCTGACACAGCATGGGCTGGTGGTAGGTGTCAGGGTTGTCGAGCGGGCCGGAGTAGTAGCGGTCCAGACGAAGCCAATGCATCTCACGACCGTTGAGGACCTGAGACTTCCCGACGACCGGAACGTTGTTCTCCGCCTGGCATGCCACCACGCAGGAGTTGCAACCAGTGCAGACGTTCTGGTCGATCGTCATGCCCCATTGGTAGCCCTCCCACTTGACGTTCGTGTACATCGTCAGGCCGGTCAGAGGCTGATGTTCGAGCTTGCCCGCAAAGGCCGGATCCCGTTCGAACTGCTCCTGAGTCGCCGACCGGATGATGTTGCGTCCTTCGTACGACCAGTGGTCCTGCGTGCACGCGAGCTGATAGCTGTCACCGGTTTTCGACAGCGGAACACCCGGCAGCGCGTCGGGCGACGCAGAGACACGAAGGGCGTTGACGTCGAAGCCGATCGCGTTGCCGGTGCGGCCGGCGCGAGCGCGCCCGTAGCCCGCGTGCAGCGTGACCGTATCGAGCGTGTGTCCGGGCGCGAGCCACACCGGAATCCGCAGCGTCGTGTTGCCTTGCTTCAGCTCCACGACGTCACCGCTCACCAAATTGAAGCGATCAGCCGTGACGGGCGACATGAGCGCCGCGTTATCCCAGGTGAGCTTCGTCAGCGACTTCGGCAGCTCCTGCAGCCACGCGTTGTTGGCGAAGCGTCCGTCGTACACGGTGGGATCCGGCCGGAACACGACATCAACGGTTCCAGCGGCCAGAGGAGAAACCGCGGTCGGCGCCGGAATCGTCCCCGTGAGCGCGACGGCCTTGGGCGCAAACGCCGTGTTCGGGATCACACCCGCGTGGAGCCACCGTCTCCATTCGTAGTCGAACGGCGAGAGCGCCGCGGCGCCGCGAACGGTCCCGGACGAGGCAGACGGAGGAGCCTGTGTGATCCTCGTCGACGCCGTTCCTTCCTCAACCGGGCGGAGCGGCGGCAGTTCGGTATTCGATCGCAGCGAGGCAACGGGGTTCGGGGCCGGCGCGACATTCGCCCGCTCGCTCCAAAACGATCGCACGATGTCGTAGCTCGAACGCGGCCCGGCATCGTTCAGCGCCGACATGACCTCATGCGCCGTGCGGCCGTTGTACAACGGCGCGATCAACGGCTGCACGATCGTCGTCGTCCCGTCGTCGCTGCGCACGTCGCTCCACGATTCAAGGAAGTGCGCCTCGGGAACGTGCCAGTGACACAGCGCGCCGGTCTCGTCGTGATACAGCGCGAGGTGCGCGCGCAGCGCGACTTTGTTGAGGGCACTGGCGAAGTTCAGGTCCGACGGCGCGGTGTAGACCGGATTGCCGCCCAGAATCACGAGGAGGCTGACCGTGCCGGCATTCATCTCGCCAACGAGCTCGGTGAGAGCCGCGCGCTGATCGATCGGCCGCGCCTCGGCGGTCTCGCTGTACCACACCGTCATGCCGACATTGCCCAGCGCGGCATTCATCGCGTGGGCCAGGGCATGAACCGCGGGGGTCTGGCTCTCACCGACAACGACGAGGCTTCGCCCCTTTGCTGCCTGCAGGTCCTTCGCGAGCGGAGCCAACCACTTCTGCGCGGCCTCAGGCATCGCGGCTGCACCGGCGCCCGCGACGCCGAGCTGTGCGGCGATGGCCCGGGCGAAGGCCTCGACTTCCGACGCACGCAGCGGCAGCCGATGATCGGCCTTCGTGCCGGTGTTCGTCGGTGTGCTCTCGACGGCGTACAGCCGGTTGCGTCGCGACCCGCTTCCTTCGACGCGGCGGCGCGACGCGAAGGCGCGCGCGTGCTTCAATCCCCCGTTGCCTGCGCAGAGGAAGTCGGCATCGAGCGAGAGAATGACGTCGGCTTTATCGACGGCATAGTGCGAATCCAGGTACTCGCCGAACGCGAGCCGGCTGCCTTCGCGAGCATTGTGTCGACCGAAGGGCTCCCACTGCACCCACTTGGCGCGCGGGAACCGCGTCAGGAGATCGTTCAGCTGAGAGGCCAGGGTTGGTGACGCGACCGTTTCCGTGAGAATTCGAACGCCCGCACCCTGGGAGGCCTCCTGCGCCTTGAGGACGTCGCGCATCGCCGCGGCAAACGCGTCGAACGATCGAATCTCTCCGAGGTGCGTGAGCGTCTGCGAGCGATCGGGATCGTAAAGCCCGAGGATGGCCGCCTGCGCGTAGAGATCGGTGGACCCCAGGCTGGCCGGGTGATCGGGGTTTCCTTCGATTTTGGTCGGACGGCCCTCATGGCTCTCGACGAGCAGTCCGACACCCGCCCCGGCAAATGGCATCGCCGTCGCGAAGAACAGCGGCTTGCCGGGTACGAGCTCTTCGGGCTGCCTGACATAGGGAACGATGGCCTCGTCCGGCTGCCGCGTGCACGCGCTGACGCCGGCCAGCGCCAGCGATGCGCTCATCAGCTTCAAGAAACCGCGGCGGCCGACCGGGTCGAGCCATTCCGCCGCGTTCTGCGGAAACTCGCGATGCACGAACTCTTTGAACTCCGGGGTCTCGGAAACTGCCTCGAGGCTGCGCCAGTAGTTGCGACCGCGGCTGTGATCGAGCTTCGCGCGAAGCGTCTGGAGGTCGTGGGGTACGGTCATGTGCGCCTTACCGATGACACGTCGAGCAATTGGTGTTGCCTCGAATGTCGTACTCCTTGACGAGCTGCGGACCTAGAACCGACTGCGGCACCGGCGGCGTGTACCCCATGGTGAAGACTTCATTCCGTGGCCGGACGTAGTTCTCTGGATTGCGGTGGCAGTTGAGGCACCATTCCATCTGAAGCGACTGCACCTGACGCATGAGCGGCATCTGATCGACGCGCCCGTGACACGTTTCGCACCCCATCCCCTTTTTCACGTGAATGCTGTGATTGAAGTACACGAAGTCGGGCAGGTCGTGTACGCGCGTCCAACTCAACGGCCGATCCTCGCGGAAACTGGCGCGCACCGGTTCGAGAATCGGGGCCGACTGCCAGATCTGCGAGTGACAGTTCATGCAGGTCTTGGTTGGAGGAATGCCGGCGAACGAGGACGTCTCAACCGAGGTATGGCAGTACCGGCAATCGATGCCGTCGTCGAGCACGTGGTGGAGGTGACTGAACTGGACCGGTTGCTCGACGTACTCATTGGCGCGGGTCACATACGACGAGCGCCCGAGGAGCATCGCCAGCCCGATCAGACCTCCGACCAGGCCGACAATGGCTGCGAGGCTGAGCTTCGACAGAGTATTGGCACTGGGATGGAAGATCTGCGACATCAGGGCTTAAAAGCAGAGAACCGGCGCGCCTGCCGACCTGTTCCGACTTGTACCACAATTGTGAAAAAAGGATCAAGCGGCCCAGAACGCCCTTAACCTTGCGACAACCCGCGAAATACTACGCCCAAACCCGTGCGCGCATCTACGTCAATGCGGGCGCACCGCGCGCATCATCGGTCGCTCGCAGCGCGCGTCGGTATACAATC